>Ga0181400_1000045_pt1 | contig 41929 bp, 41 predicted proteins | sample 23SPOviralmetaG_FD_130129 | JGI IMG/M metagenome (GOLD analysis project Ga0181400, IMG submission 130129) | Marine viral communities from the oligotrophic San Pedro Time Series (SPOT) site, San Pedro Channel, CA, USA - 23 SPOT_SRF_2011-06-22 | ecosystem: Environmental > Aquatic > Marine > Strait...
ACATGAAACATTATATCTGCATACAGGTGACAATCACAGTTGTTATCATCCAAGGCCTCATCATATTCCTTTAGATGAAATTGCAGAAGACCCAAGTGCATTACATAATACTAAATGGAAAAAAGAACAACGTAAAACAATGCTAGAGGGCGGTAGACCCGACGAGTGTTATTACTGCTGGAATATTGAAGATCTAGAGGGCGAACATTTAAGTGACAGACATTTTCATAGTGCTAGTTCTTATTCAGAACCAATAATTGAAGAAGTAGCAAAATTACCTTGGGATCAACATATTAATCCACGCTATCTAGAAGTTAGTTTTGGGAATGGATGTAACTATCGTTGTGGTTATTGTTGTCCGCAGGCAAGTACGTTGTGGATGGACGAAATTAAAAAACATGGAAATTATGATCTAACATATAATCAATATGGAATTGAATTTTTAGAGCACGGTACTTACTACGGACCTAAAGACGATAATCCGTATATCGAAGCATTTTGGAAATGGTGGCCTAGTTTACGCAATGATCTACACACACTACGTATTACTGGTGGTGAGCCTCTTATGAATCCTGGCGCAATGCAATTTTTTGATTTATTAGAAAAAGAACCTGCTCCTCAATTAGAAATCAGTGTTAATAGTAATTTTGGAGTAACTACTAATAAACATGATCGTATGCTTAATAGAGTACAAAGTTTATTAGATACTAATAAAATTAAAAAGTTTACATTGTTTACTAGTATAGATACTTGGGGACCACAAGCAGAATATATGCGTACAGGTTTACAGTTAGCACATTGGGAACGTAATTTAAAAAAAGCATTAAGTATGGGATTTGAAGTAAGCATAATGTGTACGTTTAATGTGCTGTGTGTATCTAACTATAAAAGTTTAATGCATAAAATGATCGAATGGCGTGAAGAGTTTGGAAAAAATGCAATTAGATTTGATGTTCCGTATCTTAAAGAACCTCCGCATTGGATGATAAACATTTTACCTGAATCATTTATATCATATATGGACGACACCTTAAAATTTATTGATGATAATATGGATAAATTTAAAGCACAAGAATATGAAAAATTCAAACGTGTAACTAATTATATGAAAACTAATCCTGTTGATCCGCAAAAGATTAAACAAGGGCGTAGAGACTTTTATAGTTTCTTTGAAGAAAATGACAAACGCCTTGGATTAAACCTATTAGAAGTATTTCCAGAGTACACAGAGTTTTATGAACAATGTAAACAGGTATACGAGTCTTACGAAGTCTAAATTACCAGTTATTATAATAACGCAAGTGTAAATAAGATATATAACAATAAAGGATGTACAACAATTATGATTGATGATACAAATAAACAAAGTTGGTGTGTAAACGCTGAACATGCAATGAGTGGCGACAACACAGGTGAAACTAAAATTTGTTGTATGACACGATTTATGAATAGACGCTTGTCGATTGGTAGAGAGACTATTCAAGAAAACTTTAATCAACCTGACTTTGTAGAAGTACGTGAAGCACTTGCAAAAGGTGAACGCCATGATGTGTGTAAACTTTGTTGGGAAGAAGAAGATGCCGGACGTATGAGTAAGCGATTACGAGATAACGAAAAATATGTCAATATGATCGAACAAGGCGGTAAGCCGTTTAAAGGACTTGCTAAATTTGAATTAAATCTAGGCAATCAGTGTAATCTTAAATGTAGAACTTGTGGACCTCATTCGAGCAGTACTTGGCTTAAAGAAAGATTTGATAGGCAAGAAAAAGATAATTATACTGACTTTAAAGGCTATGCTAAAGAAATGCGCAAGTTTAGTAAATGGTACGAGTCGGATAGTCCGTTTTGGGACGACTTTGATAACAACTTAGAAAATATTAATCAGTTAGACTTTTATGGCGGCGAGCCGTTTATGAGTGAAAAAATGTGGGGCACTTTAAGAAAAGCAGTTGAACTTGATTATGCAAAAAATATCGAATTACATTATGCAACAAACTGTACAAAATGGCCTGATGATGTTGAAATACTTAAAGAGTTTAGACATCTAAATTTAAACTTTAGTATTGATGGAGTACACGACGGATTCAACTATATGAGATATCCCGGCGATTGGGGCGAAGCAGAAGTAACTCTAAATAAAGCAAGAGAATTTGCAAAAACTCATCCAGATATACATATGAGTTGGATTATCACATTGAGTACTATTAACATTCATAACTTACCTGAAATAATTGCAGAGTACGAAGAAAAATATAGCGACTTTGGTATTTTCTTAAACTTAGTACACAGTCCTAAATATTATAACATTAATATTTTACCTGACGGTATTAAAGAAGGAGTTATTGAAAAAATAGAATCGATTCCTAAAGACTCGTTTGTTTGGACAAACTATTTGCCAGGAGTAATTCAATATATTAAAAATGGCACTCCGAATATTGGCTTATGGAAACAAGCAATGAGAGAAATAAAATGGCAAGATACTTATAGAGAACAATCGTTTAAAGATGTGTATCCAGAGTATCATCAGTTAATACAGGATGTTTCTAAATGATTAATTCTTTTTTCACTTGGGAAAAGTTATCACAAATGCATATCGAATTAACAAATTCGTGTAATGCTGCCTGTCCAATGTGTACACGATTTTTTGGTAATAGTCCGTTAATTAGACCCGACCTTGAATTAGGACAGATTACTTTAGATAAATTTAAAAAGTATTTTCCTAAAGAAGTAATGGATAAAATGGAAGTAATACTATTTTGTGGCGTACACGGTGATCCCTGTGTTGCAAGAGATGTTTATGAAATTTGTGAATATATTGCCGAAACAAATCCTAATACTTGTGTAAGAATGAATACAAATGGCGGAATGCGTAATACAGAATTTTGGTCTAAACTAGGTAAACTTTTTGCAAGTAAAGAAAATGGTCCATGGTCTTGGAGAATTACTTTTAGTATTGACGGATTAAAAGATACTAATCATTTATATAGGCGTAACGTTGTTTGGGATAAGTTATATGCAAATGTAAAGGCGTATTTAGATACAGGAGCTCAAGCTGAATGGGATTTCTTAATATTTAAACATAACGAACATCAACTACAAGAAGCAAAAGACTTATCAGAAGAACTAGGATTTTATGCATTTGTGCCTAAAAAAGCATTAGGTGTAGACGATGGCGGCTCTTTACGAAAGATGCCCGCAGTATCAAGGACGGGCGATCTTGAATATTACATTGAGGCTCCTGTTGATCCAAAAAATAGAAATATTGAAACTCCTATAGGCGAAGAAAAAACAGGCCATTGGCAGTTTGATCCAGAAGATTATAAGCGTTTTAGAAAAAATAGAGAAACGCATAATAATTATCAGCACATGATAGATAATGCATATAATGTACTTGCTAAAGAAGACAACACACAATTAGATAGTGCAACAATTAAATGTAAAGCAAAAACACGACAAGAAGGTATTGAGATTTTTGTTGATAATTTTGGAAGAGTAATGCCGTGCTGCTACGCAGGCACTCATTTAGTTGGAACACACGGTGACGGTCAAAGTTTACAGTTGCATCATGAAACACAAAAATACGGATGGGAAAAATTTGATCTTGAATTGCATTCTTTAAAAGACATAATGCAGCAAGGTCATTTAGATAGGTTATACACTGACTCGTGGTCAAAACCTAGTTGCGGCGATGGTAAAATGGCATACTGTGCAAATATCTGCGGTACTTACAGTAGAGTAGATAGAATTTGGACACACGAAGATATGACAGATAAATCACGTAATTGGCGAAAACCAGCGACTCATGAATAACGATACTTTTTGCGCACTTCCATTTACTGAAATTTTTTTATATCCAAATGGAGATATAAAACCTTGCTGTTCAGCAGTTATGTCTCTTGGAAATTTAAATACTGATAATATACAAGATATACTACAATCTGATACTGCTAAAGATGTTAGACAAAATATACTTGATGGCAAATGGCATCCGTTATGCGAACAATGCAAACGTCAAGAGCAGCAAGGAGTTAGGTCTGAAAGACAGCCTGAATATAGTAATGTACTCAAGGACTTAGAATTAACAAATTCGACTTTTAAATTAGAAAGACTTGATTTAAGATGGAGTAATACTTGCAATCTAAGTTGTGTTTATTGTTATGAAGGCTTTAGTAGTAAGTGGGCAAGTATTAAAGGCATTCCGATTAATGATGTTAAGAAAACTGGTGAAGAAAGTTTATTAGATCTTATTAAAGAAAATACAGAGTCAGTTAGTACAGTTATGTTATTAGGAGGCGAACCGCTTTTACAAAAACAAAACTCAACTCTAATTGATATATTACCTAATGTTAATTTTTATTGTTTAACTAATTTGTCAGTACCGATGAAAACTAATAAAATTGCACAAAAATTATTAGAACGAGGATCGTGGTCACAATTTGGTGTTAGTATAGAAACTGTCGGAGATCGATTTGAATATGTAAGACGTAATGCTTCCTGGGACCTGTTTACAGATAATGTAAAATATTTTAACGAAATGGGCAAACCGTTAGAGGCACACTCTTTATACTCTATATATTCTGCATTTAATTTAGTTGAATTTTATGATTTTATATTAGAACATAAGTTTCTTAATATATTTTGGAACTTGTTGGAAAGTGCAGGCGAAAACAGCAAAGCAAGTGTATTTAGATTACCTAAAAAACTTAAAGATAAAGCAATACAGGAAATTGATCGCTGCGCTGAAAAATACAAAGGCGAAATTGGGATACACCATTTAGAAGGTTATAAAAATAATTTAGTAAATCAAATAGATAACGAATCTACAACAGAATATCACTTAAATGAAATTAAATCATTAGAAATACTGCAACCATATAATAAAACATTCTCAGATGTTTGGCCTAAGTTATATAAAGGTTTAGTAAAATGTTAGTTTATTGTAATGGTGACAGTTTTACAGCCGGTATAAGTCTTTACGATTATGTTTTACCTAAGTATCTAGGACCAATGAATAAAAAACAAATTAGTAATTATAGTAAAAACATTAAACATTTTCAAAAAGTAAAAGATATGTATGATTGCAAGTATGTAGATTACAAATCTATAAAAACTATCAATAATACTAACCTTGAATTTTTTGATGATAACCGCCTTGGAGCAGTACAATACAGTAATGTAAAACATATTTTAGAAAAACAATTAGCATACCCTGCACAACTAGAAAAAGTTGATAGAACTATAAAAACAATCAATGCTGCAATTGCAGGAGCAAGTATTACAGGCATAATATATAGGACTATAATAGACTTATTAGATTTTAAAGCAGCAGGACAGAAAATACATAGAGTAGTTATACAACTTACTTCTGCAAGTCGAGGTGAATTTTTTTCATCAATCGGGAAAAACTTAATGACAGACAGGCCACTCACACATTTTAATGAGCCTGATCACCGTAGAATATCAAAACTTGTTGCAATAACACACACTGACGAAGATTTTATGATAAAGTACCTTTATACTGTTAGTATGTTAAAAGAAGTTTGTCTAAGCATAACTGGTAAATTACCCGTAATAATTGATTCTTATAACGGAACATTTTTTGATCCTGTTATAAAGAGGTTAGATGACGAAATTAAAAACAACAACTCCGGCGAGTACAATCATTTTAATAAATTATTAGAACATTCTATGTACAATATTTGGAATAATAACTTTATGAAGAACATTGCTGATACAGTTAAAAGACCTTTAGAACACGATGAACATTATGCATTAACAGTGCATAAAAAAGCCGCAGCAGAATTGGTTGAGTTATTATGAAAATTTGGGCATATGGAGATAGCTTTGTCGCAGGTGATCAAGATATAAAAGGCAGAGTTGATGCTATACCAGAATACCAAGACTATAATAGATACAATGTTAGCTTTTCGTCAGTTCTTGCAAAAAAATTAAATTGTGAGTTAACAAACAGAGCTGTAAGCGGATGTAGTAATTTTTCTCAAATAGATAAACTTATTGAAGATTCGGAACATATTGAGTCTGATGATATTGTATTGTTTGGTATTACTAGTTTTTATAGAGATAGGCCGAAAATATCTGTATACTTTAAAGATTTAATATCTAAAACACAAGGACCGGCTCTAGGCGATAGAGAGTTATTACTTAATGGTGATCCTTCAGTAATTGGGTCGTATGATATCTTTTATACTCTAAGTATTATTGACTCTATTGAAAAAATAAAAAATATTAAGATTATAAAATTTAATGCATTTCATAATTTTATGGATGACTGTAATATAAAACATTTAATGAAGTTTAATAATTTTATAGGTTTACACCAACCGTCAAATACGTTGATAAATTTATTAGATAATACTTGGGGAAAGATTGATGGAACAAATTTTGTAGATCACAGTAAATGGTCTCCTCCGGAAAAGTATCGAAAGAATTTTACAAGATACTCTCATCCTAGTGTAATAGGACATAAAAAACTAGCAAATTGGCTGTACAAGGTATTGAAACATGATTATAACTATTCCATATAACTGGTGCAAAGGTTTAGGTACACAAATCAGTGTAATAAGCGCCATTGCCGATTCTAAATATACTACAATTAAGTTTTTAGAAAAAACACATGAATACAAAAATTTTAAATTTTTTGTAGAGTATTATAATTTAGATTTAGAAATCGTATTAGATAAGCCTACCGACGACGATCAACAAATATTCTTCGATGACTTTTCAAAATTATTTTCACCCTATGTAAACAAAGATACTGATTATAAAAATAATAAGTATATATGTATCAGTATGTATCAAGATCTAACACAATGCTTATATGATAGTGAAATTATACAATATCCGTACAATAAAATGTATACAATAGATCAATACTCGAAAATTTTTGAAGTAGCACGGCAAAATGGGTATGATGTAATAACAATGGATTCTAAAGATATTACAATACCTGAAAAGTTAGAATTATTATCAAATTGCCGAGCAGTTATAGGATATGAAGGCGGCATAGCACATCTTTGTCATACATTAGGATTGCCTTTTATAATGCTTCCGTGGCGAGCGTTAAATACAAAACACCCAAGTTTATTAGAACTTTTACATCTAGATAAAAAAACGTATTTTTTAAAAAGTTTAAAAGAATTATTATGGATGGATACTGAAGAATTTTCTAATATATTAGAGCAGTTAGATAATAATAATGGAAACAATACATTGATAGGCACACGGTTTAATAAAGAAGAATGGAAAGCTCACGAACTACCTATAAATTCGGATGAATATAAATTTTTTCCAAGACATAATAAATTAGGCGGAATATATAATATATAATATAAAGGAAATAGATCTTGGATAACGAAATTGGTGATTTTGACGACAAGCACTTAGCTGTTATGGAAGCTATACTTCCTTACGCTAAATCTAAACCTCAGAAAAATCTAGAAGAATTACAAATAGAAAATATAACACGAAACACTTCTGTAAGGTTTTTCTTATTGCCTGAATGGGCACCTAACTTTCCTCCTTATAATTTAGCAAGATTGGTTTCTGTGTGTAAAAATGCAGGATATAAATCTGATGCAGTTGATTTAAATATCAAAGCATATCGTCAATGGGAAAAGTGGAATTTAGAATTTAATCCGTGGCACGGAAGTCAAGAATGGCGCTGGACAGGGCAGTCTTATCACGATTCAATTCATGCACATTTAGCACCGTTATTAGAAGAATATATTACTGCAATTGAAGAAGATAATATTGATGTAGTAGGATTCACTTTGTATTATTGTAATCAAGAACCTACACAATGGATGGCAGAACAAATAAAATTAAAATATCCACATGTTAAAATACTAGTGGGCGGCCCGCAATGTCATACATTTCCGCCAGGAGAAGACCAATGGTATTACGATTACGTGGTATCAGGCGAAGGCGAGCAAATGTTGCTTAGAATTCTAAGTCAAATTGAAAAAGACGAAGTTAAAGAAACACAACAAGTATTAACACAACCTCCTGGTATGAGACTTAATTTAGATACTATGCCGATGCCTGATTATAGTTCGTTTGATATACACGAATACAATATGCCGAACGGAGTTAATACTGAATTTAGTCGAGGTTGTGTTGCTAAATGTGTGTTTTGTAGTGAGACACACTTTTGGAAATTTAGAGGGCGGTCGTCTAGTAGTTTGTTAAACGAAGTCCTTACACTCAATGAACGTTATGGTATAGATTTTATTTGGTTCCTTGATAGTTTAGTAAACGGTAATATTAAAGAATTAAGAGCTTTTTGTAAAGGTATAATTGCAAGTGGAATAAAAATTGCTTGGACAGGATATGCTAGATGTCATAAAGCAATGGATGAAGAATATTTTGATGATCTAGCCGCAAGCGGATGCAAGCATCTTAACTATGGAATTGAATCAGGATCAAATAAAGTTCTTGAAGACATGGACAAGAAAATTACTGTAGATATTATTGAGCGTAATTTAGAACTTGGGCATAATGTTGGAATACAAGCACAAACTAATTGGATAGTAGGTTTCCCTACAGAAAAATTACAAGACATATACGAATCAATGACATTATGTCATCGTAACAGTGATTATTTACAAAACGTATCTACTGGTCATGGATTTACTGAACCGCCAGACACTATCATATCACAAAATTCAGCAAAATATGATATGCTTAGATCTTACTATTTAGACAACTGGATTAATACTGATTTTACTAGTTCTAAACTACATCGTATGCTTAGGATCATATATTTTAATATTTTATTAGAACAAACTGTAAGTTATGATAACGAAAAAACATTGCAAAATTTTGACACTACTCGATTTTGTTCAGTACAGTTTAAAACAGATAAAAATATTTCAGTTGAATATGAAGATTTTGATTTTGATATAATCGATAGTGGACCGAGCGATTTTGCAAATAGTTTAATGAACGAAGTATGGCCTCTATTAAGACTATTTTGGAGATCAAGAGGAGCATTTAGTGCATCTTTTAATATTGATCCTAAAGATACATATTCAGTATTTGGAGATAGACTTGCAGGCGATGTATCTATGACCGGAACATTCAAAATTAGCGAGACAGGAAACTTTGTTGCAAAATTCCAGTATGCATACAAGCAACCGGAAGATGCTTGGAGATACGTTGACTTTTCTAACGAAACTTCGATAGCAGCACAAAATGCACGTATGCAATCGATTCCGGGTAACAAAGGAGAAGTTGTTTCGAATTTTGAAGAAAAGCGTCATAAGTTTCTAAAGGACCTAGATGAACATCGAAAGATTGATTTTACTTTTGACAAAAGAATTTTAATAAAAGGTTCTTGGTAGTTCTTGACAAAATATTAATTGTGTAGTATAATTGAATTATGTTTGATATTATTTTTATTGGTGAAAGAACAGATAAGTGGAAGGACTTAAAGAAAAAGTTCTTCTCTGCTAAACGTGCATCTTCAATTGACGAAGCACAGAAGAAGTCATTGACAAATATGTTTTGGACAGTTTGGCCTGATATTGACATATGCGAAAATTTTAATTTTGATTATATACCCGACGAATGGAGTAAAGATGTTCCGCATCTTTTTAAAAACGGCGATACTTACGATGGAATGTGTTTACTTCCTAAGGCTATAAAATTAAGTAAAAATGAAACTGACTATCGATTCTTTATACATAAAAAAGAAATAGATATTGTTGCAAGTAATCCTGTACCATTTGATTACTTTGATATTGATACATATGAAGAATACACAGCAGCATTAGAACATAGTACAACTGATATGTTTTGGATGGGCAGTAGAAATATACAAGTTGATAAACAGTTAATTAATAACTTTTATATATCACATCACCAACAAATAGATAGAAAACAAAATCATTCTTTTATTCACGATGCTGATGGCGAAAAATCTAGAAATGGAGTATACCTTTGTAGTAAACATACCCCTGTGTCAAAACGAGAAATAGAATATCGACATCTAGTTCATAGAAAAGAATGGGATATAGAACTTAGCAGACCAAAATTATATGAGCAATTTATAATAGATACATATGATGATTATCAACACGCACTTGAAAAATCACAAACAGAAATGTTCTGGGCTATTCGATCAGGAATTGATACAACCGACTTTGATTTTAAAATGCACTTTCCGTTTAGCAATAATTATGATAGGCAAACTAATCATATATTTTTACACAACGAACAAGACCAGATGCTTACAAACGGAGTTTGGTTATTATCTAAACACACGCAAGTATCTAAAAAAGAAATTGAATATAGGTTTCTTGTAAATGCTAAAGAACACAAAATAGTTGCTAGTAAAACTAAACTATATGATCGATTTATTGTTGATACATACGAAGACTATCAAAATGCATTTGATAATTCTACAACAGAAATGTTCTGGGCTGTACGTAGCGATACTGAAATAGTTGACTCTGCGGTATTTGACATATATTTTCCTTATAAAAACCTACATGATCAGGAATATATATTTGATAGACACAAAAATCATACATTTCTGCATGAGCATGCCGGCGAAACTATACGGAACAGTGTATGGCTTTGTTCTAAACACACGCAAGTATCTAAAAAAGAAATTGAATATAGATTTATAGTAAATGCAAAAGAATGGGACATTGTTGCTAGTAAGACAAAATTATACGATCGATTTATTGTTGACACATATGAAGATTATCAAAATGCGTTAACAGATTCTCAAACAGAAATGTTTTGGGCTATACGTAGCAATACTGAAATAGTCGACTCGACAGTTTTTGATATGCATTTTCCTTATAAAAACCTACATGATCAAGAACACGTATTTGATAGACACAAAAATCATACATTTCTACATGATCACGAAGGCGACACAATACGAAATAGTGTATGGCTATGTTCTAAGCACGAACCCATATCTAAAAAAGAAATTGATTATAGATTTATTGTAAATGCTAAAGAACATAATACTGTTGTTAGTCGCACAGTAAAATATGATAAATTTAAAGTTGATACATACGAAGACTATCAAAATGCATTTGATAATTCTACAACAGAAATGTTTTGGTGTATTCCAACTGATATAATTATAACTAACGATAGCATATTTGAAACAGTGTTTCCGATAAAAAATGCATTTGATACAACTTATGATTTTGAAAGAGCAATAAATCATATATATAAAAACGGAAAATATAATGACGGTGTAATGTTATCTACTAAAAAATCTAAAATTACAAAAAAAGAATTTGAATACGGATTTATCATACAGAAAAAAGACATTGATATTGAAGTAAGTGCGCCAAAGCCATATGATATTGTGTTTATTAGTTATGAAGAATCAAATGCAGATGAAAACTATATTAATATATGGAAGCAGTTTCCTCGAATAAAACGTATACACGGAGTTAAAGGAATTCATCAAGCACATATCGAAGCAGCAAAAATATGCACAACAGATATGTTTTATGTTATCGACGGTGACGCCCAAATTTTAAAAGAATACAATTTTGATTATCAAGTTCCGCGATGGCAACGAGACCAAGTGTTTGTATGGCATTCATCTAATCCTATTACTGGAGCAACATATGGATACGGCGGCGTAAAATTATTACCAAGAGTACAAACACTTAATGTAGATACAACAAGTGCTGATATGACAACTAGTATAAGTTCAAAATTTAATGTAGTACCGCAAGTAAGTAATATTACAGCATTTAATACAGATCCATTTAGTACTTGGAAAAGCGCATTTAGAGAATGTGTAAAATTAGCAAGTAAGTCTATACAAGGCCAACTTGATAGCGAAACTGAAGAACGGTTAGAAGCATGGCAACATCCAATACTGGATGCACTTTATAGACATGAAGCAAAACGTGGAGCCGAAGAGGGTAGAGCATACGGAGAAAAATATGCACAATCACCACAAGACTTGCGTAGAATAAATGATTTCGATTGGTTGCAGAAAAAATTTAACGAGTAGAGATAAACTACTAAGTACAATAACTAAACAGAAAATTAGATTTTCATACTATATATACCGAGGTAAAATTAAATGGCGTTAACTTTAGAAGCTCTAAAAGGGTCTGAATACAAGACTGTAGACTTTTATATGACAAAAAGCTGTAATAAGAGCTGTCACTATTGCACTGCTTGGACACTCGAAATGCGCAATCTAGATGTAGATATGGACTTTTTACGAAATACAGTAAAATATTTAAGTCCGTATAAAACCCGTATTTGTTTGTTAGGCGGAGAACCAGGACTTATAAAAAATCTAGATGAAGTAATAGCTGAAATTAAAAAGTATCCGAACTTAGTAATACAAGTACTTTCTAATAGTTTAGTAAGAAAATTTTATCCGCACGTTTTAGAAGATCCTGATATAATTTATATTGAACACTTGGTCTTAGATTTTTATGAAGATCGAATAGAAAAACTAGGTAACTATGATTTTTTTGAACCTAATGAACTAAACAATTATAATCTAATTATTCAAACACCTGGATATTTTGACTATAGAGACAAACACGACTTGTCGTATCTAAAACACAAAAATACAGAATTTAAAGAATACAATTCACGTTCTCCTGATTTCTTTTCAGACCATACCCCTGTACAAGCGCCAGAGCTTGATAGAAGAATTTGTGCTAAATTTCCACTTGTACCTGTATTTGACTTTGAAATACAAAAAATTAGACATTGTAGCAGAAAAGTAATTAACGGATCTCGACAGTTTGATGTTACAAAAGAAAATGTTGATAAGATGTTTGCATATAAACTTTTTGAATTTGAAAAGTATTGCAGTGCTTGTATGGACATTATTCCTCCAAGACCTGCAGCAAGACGTAATGCAATTACAAGTATATTAGAACAAGAGGGCATTTCTATAGAATGAAAATATTTTCAGTTGCCGTAAATATACACGACCATAACACATACGACGGTAAATTACACTATCAAGTTGAACGACATAATCGTGTTAAACATAATTTAAATCCTAATAACCCGCATGATTCGGAACCCAGTCGTGAGTTTTTTCACAAACACTTTAGACCTAATTATGATAATAAAGATCACATGCTTGCATTTACTGTTAGTAATCTTGGACAGGAATTTGTTAGAGATATATTAGAAGAAACTATAGGCAATTTAGAATTTTTAAATTTTAAACCTAACAACTTATGGGATTGTTACGAAACAGCAGATTATTATTATATAGATCATCATCAAAGCCATTCGGCGTATGCTTATCTAAGTTCTGGATACAACGAATCTGACATCCTTGCGATTGATGGAAGAGGATGGCAATTTAATTGCATCTTTACAGATAAGAACGGAAACATCACAGACTTATCAAATAAAATATCCATAGGCGGATTATGGAATAGATTAGCACAGGATATCGGTTTTGGATATTTAGGTGCAGGTAAAGCAATGGGCCTTGCCGGATACGGCAAATTCAATGCAGATATAAACAGTATGATAGATGAGTATATGCGCAATCCAAACCATAAACTTCCTAAGTATGCATACGGTCTTATTGAAACAGTACCAAAAGAAGATATTGCATTTACACTACAACACTATACTTCTATACTAATTAAAGAACATGTATACCCGTTAAAAACATCTAATAATCTTTGTGTAGCTGGCGGAGTTGCATATAACGGATATATGAACGAAGAGTTTACTAAGCATTATGATAATGTATATGTGCCTCCAGCTGTCGGCGATGAAGGGCAAGCATTAGGCACTTACATGCATGCCGATTATGTACTTAATAACAATACACATGTACCTAATGTATATTCTGGTAAGGAATACACTGTAGATGCATCTGTGCTTCGAGATTGTACATATAGCTCAATGAAGTTTGAAAATATTATTATTGAAATTGCTCGAGAAATTGCTAAAGGAAAAATTGTTGGATGGTTTCAAGGTAAAAGTGAAAGCGGTAATAGAGCATTAGGTAATCGAAGCATACTTGCTGACCCGAGAAATCCTAAAATTAAAGATATAATAAACAGCAAAATTAAACTACGTGAAGACTTTAGGCCATTTGCACCAAGTGTACTTGAAGAACATTACAACAAATATTTTGATACTAATCAGCCTAGCCCGTATATGAGTCGTATTATGCCAGTTACGTCAGATAAAATTCCAGGGGTAACACATGTAGATGGAACAGCACGTATACAAACTGTATCAAAACAACAAAATGAAAAATATTATTCCTTAATTAAGGAATTTGGAAATTTAACTGGAATACCTATGTTGCTTAACACTAGTTTCAACAGTCAAGAGCCGATTGTAGAAACTCCTGAAGACGCTATTGCTACGTTTAACAAGTGTGGATTAGACATATTAGTAATTGGCAATTATATAGTAAGGAAAACAAATGATTGATAGGACTGTTGTAAAATACTATGAAAATATTTTAAAAACATCTAACTCTAACGTTAACTTAGATATTTTATCTACAATATTAAATTGCATCGAACACGATAAAGACAACGAACTTTTGAAAATTATATTAAAATTATCTCATCCGTCTATTGATGATACTTATCTTTTTAATGTAATAAATCTTATTAAAGATATGCCTGAAATAAAAACTGATATTTTAGATTCTGTTAGCAGTAATCAAGTTGCATCAAAATATGCATTGATAGATGCAGTAAACAACTTAAACATTTTAAATAAGGATTCGGTTGTTGTTATCTGGGGCAGCTGGTATGGCAGTATTCTTATACCAGCACTTACTAATAAAGTTAAAAAAATAATTTGTATAGATATAGATAACAATCCTTTACAAATTGCTAAGAACAGATTATTTAATGAGTACACTAACATTGAATATATTTGTGACAATATTTTTAAAAAATATCGTAATGTTTATATAGAAACAGATTTAATTATTAATCCAAGTTGCGAACATATGAAACCTATGTATGATTGGAAGTGGTTTGACGAAGGTGCTATGAGTCAAGATTCGGGCGATGTATTTAAAACACCTAAACTTTCGAACAATTGTCATTTTGCATTTACATCAAATAATATGTTTGATATCAAAGACCATATTAATTGTGTAAATAATTTAGAAGAGTTTAAAGACCAGTTGCCGTTACGAGCTGAAGTTTTACACGAAGAAGAAGTGACAGATACTAGGGGATCTAGATACTTATTAGTAGGTAAGTTTAATCCTCTAGTGTACTAGTACATCTTACCATATATAGTGTAAATTCTAAATTTGTTTTTTATACATACAACATATTGTATTTTTTTTAGCAAAATATAACTAAAAAATACAATATGTTGTAAAGCAACATAAATTTATTAAAAGATGATTCTTATTCTTCTATATAATGTTTTGATCTGTAATTTCATCTTGTTTTTTTGCAGTTTTGTCCCAAGATGCAAATAATTTTTTGTCAGCATCTGTTATCTCTTTAGGAATATAATATTTTTCTAATTCGGGAAAAACGTCAAATAAGTGAGATTCCCACTTAGTTCCTTTGTAGTATTCGTCAGATTTTAATAGGTATGCAAATACATCCTGTATATCAATATTAGGGTCTGCAGGCATTCTTAATGCAGCTTGTATATCTGGCCAATCTTTATACTTGGGTATTAGGTCGGTTTTTATTTCTATTGGTAAATTACGAACTTGTAAAGCCGCAGGGTTTTCAACAAACGCCCAATTTAGCTGATCAATGCATGGGTTTTCTTTACACCAATCAATTATTTCATAAAATCTCATAACACTAAGGAACGACACTAATCCGTTAAAGTCAACTACTACGTTAGGATGTTTTTTAACTAATTCAATGTTTTCTACTACTTCGTCCCAGTCTGTTCTTCTACGCATATATTCAATAACAGGTCCAATGCCGTCTATTGATGCAACTATTGTTACCCTATTAAAATGTGGAATATATTTAAATATATTATGTTTGCCTGCTTTAGTTTTTGTTAAGTTAGTTTGATATTTAATTCTTATTTTATCGGCGTGTCCTGTTTTAATTATAGCATCTAACATTTCATAATGCTTTTTCATAATTAAAGGCTCGCCGCCTATTATTTTAATACTTTTTATGTACTGTGCCATTTCAACGATCTGCTCAGTTACTCCGGCAGTTTTATCCTTCATAACTTGTGCGTTTTTTGCATCTCGTGACGGAGACTGTTTACCAAATATGTTGTCATTCCACACTCCGTTTTTTGCAACTTGCATACGTGTTGTAGAATTATCGTGCATACACATAAAGCAGTCTAAGTTGCATTCCGACCCATAAATTTTTAATTGTACTTCAAATAGTCTACCAGCACCTCGCAAGGTAAACTTACCAGTTTCTTTAAATTTTGTTACTTGTCTTTCAATTTTATTCCAAAATACTTCATCATTAGTATGAATCTTCATACAGTTAGTTCTTCTAGATCTTCCATAATTAGCTTCGTCACTACGACACCGTTGACACCATTTGTCTACTGCTTTTAACTTAGAACCCGGTGTGGTCATTTCTCTACGTAGATCATTCATGTAGTCACTGTCTTCCATCCACTCTTTTAATGGAACTTCTTCTACGCTTACCCCGGATGGTTCGCCAAAACAACATGCTTGGTACTGTCCGTCTAGTTCTGAATATATTTGTGTGAACGGAATTGTACAAAAGTAAATATCTTTATTCTTTGCTTGCGTTACTATTGATCCTTCTTTGGCAGCAATTTCTTTACCTTCATCGTCTAAATTTTTCCACCAGGCGTCTGTATTTACAAAACCTGGCTCGGACCGATCACCAGGGCCACCTTTTGTTAAATACTCCGGTAAATCGGGTCCTGGTAAGGGATAGTCAAATGCCCATGCCTTTTCATGACACCAGAAGCAAGTGTTACAAGTGTGTTCAAAATCATTAGTTTCTATTGCTGTTCCTACACAAGATCTTGTTAATGGATACAAAGTCTCCATCAAGCCGTTCTCTTGATAAACTCCAGCAACAAATTTTTTATCTACATTAGCGTATACTTGATAGATATTTAACCAGTAGTCTTCGGCATAGGATCTAAGGTTTTCGACTTCGGGGAGTTCTTTATCTCTTCTTCGTTCTGCTTTTTCATAAAATCCTGAAGATAACATTTCATTCGCTGGCGGATTTCTTGTCATACCATCGAGTCTTATTGCACCTGGATGTTTCTTCATTATATTCCAGTTTATCGTATCAACTTGTAGAATCTTTGAAACCTGTGTTCTACGCATGCCGTTAAACTGACGGATTTTTTTAATTGCTTTATCAACTTTTTTATGGCTTACAAAATCCTCAGTTTTATCGTTAAAATCAAATATCTGCGTATTTCTAATATTATTCTGCGGGAATTCTTTTTGCATCCAGTTAACAATATCAACAGCAGCATCAGCATCTAACGGAGCATTTAGGTCTCTACAGGTTACTGGAATTATTTCTATTTGGGGGAAATATTTACTTACTAGATACAGCAAGGATGCACTGTCGAGTCCTCCTGATAACGAAATTACACATTTTTCTGGAATTTTGTCAGGAAAAAAGTTTATAGTTTGATTATTATATGTAAGTTTCATACTGTATCCTTTGATTATTTTAGTACTTATGTTATAAGTTAACTGCTCATTAAAGACTTGACACGTTGTTTAATGCCCATTTCTTTTCTTGACACCACCAACATTCTCCGCAGTTGCCGATTGGTTCAGTACAGGAATTAGTTTTTTGTAATAAGTCTTGTTCGTTGAAATCGTAATAACATTGAATAATAAATCTTTTATCGATTCCTACAAACGGTGCTTTTGGAGTGTTAGAAAATTTTTCTATTTCTTCCCATAGTTCGTGACCCGGTCTTCTAAAAACTCCCCAACTTCCTCCATCTGATCTTAGATTAAATGACTGTTGTATTTCTGTTGGCGGCCCTAAACATAATGCATTTACTAAGACGTCTATAATTTTATTTTTTGCTAATTTTTCACTAAGTGGACGTATATAACTATTTTTATCTAAGCCTTTTTCTTTAATTCCTTTAGTATTAAATACAACAGAAATTGGCCAATGTAGTTTAACTGTAGGAAATTTATTTTGTAAATATTTTATAATCTCTGGTAAACCTGCAGAATCACCCGAACACCATATATCGTAACCATTAAATGGTTGTATCTGTATATTTAAATTTTTTTCTTTTATTGTGTTTGCTAGAAGAAAGCATAATAGTGTACTATCAGCACCTCCTGACATAGATATGCCAATAGTCTTGTTATTAAATACACTGTCGCTTAAAATTTCAACAGTTCCAAATTTATTTTTATATTGCATGTTTTATTGTATCTATTATTGTTTTAATTTCGTTATCAGTTAACCACGCATGTATGGGCAACGATAAAACAGTGTTAGATGCCGCCTTAGACGCTGTACAATTGTCACTGCGCATGGTTGCACTGTTGTACATATTATTTGCGCTCAAGGGTGTTTCGTAGTGTATGCTGGCGTTTAGTGCGTTCTTTACCCGTTTACGAGTGTCCTTGTCCTCAAACCGTATAACATATTTGTGATAATTATTATCTAATCCATTTGTAACCTTAGGAGTTATAACAGGTAAGTTTGCAAAAGCACTATTGTACTGATGTGCAATAGACTGACGCTTGGTTTGATTTTGCTCCATACTTTTCATACGCTGTTCTATAATACGAGCATTGAGAACATACATACGGCTATTATATCCTAATGTATCAAATGTTTTATCTTTGCCGTGCCTACGAATCATCTTGACACGTTTTGCAATATCGTCGTCGTCTGTCAGTACAACGCCTCCGCCATTGATGCCTGCAATTACTTTATTGCTGTTAAAGCTAAACACACTGCAATCACCAATAGTTCCAGCATGTATCCCATCTAAGCTACTACCTAGTGCCTGTGCTGCATCTTCGATAAACAATATGTTACGCTCCTTACAGAACGCTTGTAGTGCGCCTGTATCTGTCATAGCACCAAACAAGTGTACATACACTATTGCCTTTACACGGTCACCGTACATGCGCTGTACACTGTCTAAGCTCATTTGATAAGTATCTAAATTTATATCGCAAAACACAGGAGTAGCACCTACCATATCTACACAACTAGCACTACTGATCCAACTAAAGTCTGTTACTAGTACTTCATCACCTGGACCAATGCCATGTGCAAGCAATGCAAAGTGTAGTGCGTCTGTAGCACTAGCAACACTTACACAGTGATTACGTCCTAGTCGTTGTGCAAAGTTACGTTCCCACTCTTCATTATTTTCGTAGTTCATTTGACACATAAACTCGTCAAATATTTCTAAGTATGCTTGTTTGTTTTCTTGGTATTCTCGGTCCCAGCCATCATATGCTGTCATTTTTTTACACCTTGTTTTAATAAATTTTGAGCTATTGTTTTTGCAGCTGATTGATTAGACATATACCCCGGATGATATTGATCTCTAGAGTTATCAAATCTTTCAAGCTGATCTATATTTAATTTTTCGCTAGTTGATTTAAAAAAACTACCTTCGTATCTTGGCACTTTGTCTTTCCATACAGTTCTCTCTAACTCAACTAACAACTTATTTTTCGATTCCCAATCATGACTTATACAGTAGTCTTGATGTGACGGCACAATAAATCTGTGTCCGTTATCCGGTTTAAATTCCATATATCTAGCCATTCCTGACCAAATATGCACAATGGCTTTTGGACGAGGGTAGTGATTGTGTAAAAATAAAGAGTTATAGGTTGATAAATCAAGGCCGGCACCGCTAACGCCTAAGTTAACTGTAGGTATACCTAATGTCTCTTGCAAAATATACGGAATTGTATCTTCAATTGCATTGCCACAGCCCCAAACCATTGAACACCCTAGGACTACAATTGAATTGCTCCAATCTACTTCATCTAATTCTTTTTCTCTAAATCCGTGAGAATTCTGTACATAAGAAATGTCTTTTTGATAATAATACCAACCTTTTCCAAACTTTTTCATATATTGTTTATGTTCTTTAGGATTGTCAGGACCGTTTCCAACACTTTTGTTTGGGTTATCCCAGTAATATGTTTGGCTTTTTCTATACGTTCCTATCAGCATTGTAATGGCTCTCTAGTTCTGGATATAATTCAAAAATATCTGTTTTATAATATTCGTCTGATTGTTTAATATAGTTTATAGCAGCTATAAACTTTTTCTTATCTCCCTTCATTGCAAGTGCGTTAACAATAACTGGATAATTACGATACTTCTTACGTAATTTCTTTTTAAGTTTTTTAGGTAAGTGTCTAACATGCAACTCATTAGGATCGTCGACTACAAAACAGAAATATTCTAAATTTTTTCTATCACAAAAATCTTGTAGTTTGTCGTATTTTAATACACTTAATAATGATAATGTTGAAAACACACTCATATTAACATTTCTATAACTTCTAAGAGTGTTTAGGTTATTAACAATAGTATGCCAGTCTGATCTTCGACGTATATAATCATTATATTTTCCAAATCCGTCAAGCGAAGCACTAATATTTAATTGTTTAAATTTATCAACAAAGTCTAAAATATTATACTTGGTAGTTCCTAGTACTGTTAAATTACTATTCATTTCAAGAATAATATTTTTTGAGTGACCGCTTTCAACTAGCCTGTCAAGAAAATCAAACTGTTTTTTCATTACAAACGGTTCGCCGCCTTGTAGCAAAAAAGTACGTATATACGGTGCAAGTTCAACTAGTTGGTCTATAGTGTTGCTTTTAGAAGATTTTATATTATCAGGAGAATCTCGGTCAAATGTTCTTATGTACTTTCTATTATCAAGTTTTTTAAACATTAGTTGTCTAGTAGACGATGCACCTGGTTGACACATATAACAATCAAGATTACATTGATTTCCAAACACTCTTGCTTGTAATACTAAGCATCTTTTTGTAATTGTATATTCTTGTGTAGGATCAAACGAAAGTACTTGATCTATACACGAAAAGTCGTTTTCCTTGCCAATAGTTTCTAACAATCTCATATTATGATGCTGTCTGTCAGATTCTCCGTAATTTGCTTCTTGTTCTATACAACGTCGGCATTGACTGTTTAAAACAGGAGTGCTGGCATCTGTTTCGTCTAGCATTTCAATTCTTGCAGCAGTTAACAAGTCAGAATTTAACCATTCTTTAGGTGTAGTGGTCGATGTGTTAAGATTAGTATTTGTACCAATACAACATACTTTATAATCACCATCTGGATTAGTATATATATGATCAAACAGTCTAGGACAAAACCAAATAGAGTCGTCTTTAATTTTATTTAATAATGTCTCGCGGTTCATTTATTCTCAGATCCTAACAGTGTATGTTGCCGATTAAATTCTGCCTCCATCTTTTTACGAGGCATCTTATGCCAATCAAGCAAAGATTGGGCTTTATGTCCCCAATATTCTTTTTTTACACGTTCTTGTGTATGTTTTTTATCTGGAGTAGTTAGCTTAAAGTCTACATTTTTTCTAAGTAACGGACTATCAGGATTAAATCCTCTGTTTGTGTTTACTAATAATAAACTAAAATCTTCTTGCTTTGCAATTTCGACAGCACGATCTACTTCGTGTTCGTTGTATCCAAATATAATATATTGCCAAACAATTACATGACCTGCATCTCTACCCTGCTTCATCCGTTTCCATACATCGTCAAACTTAGAACCAATGCGATATAGTTCGCTCTTCTCGTCAATTCCATCTACACCAAAATACCAAGCATTTTCACCTACACCGTAACTGTATGCTTCGTCCCACCATGCATCACTCTTGCCACTTCCTACAGTAGCAATACGAACTGCTTTTTGGTTACCGTTACACATTTTTAAAAGATTTAAGAACTTTGGATGATATATAGGATCAGATATTTGTCCACAAAATGTTAATCCGTAATCGTAATAGTCTAGAATTTTTTTAAAGTTATGTTCTTCTAAATCAAAACTACGTTTAATTTGTGCTTGACTAGATGTTTTTTGTCTAATACATTGCGGACATTTAAAAATACAACGATGAGAAGCGTCGATATTAGGCCTAAACATTCTTTGTTTTTCTACATACTCGTCAGTAATCCTTGACATTTGCTTGTCCTATTACTTCTTGTTTTTCTTCTTCCTTTAATTTCTTCATATCTACATCAATGCCGCATTTCTTTTTACACATATAAGATGCATTCTCTGGATCATTTAATAAAGTTTGAAAAAAGTTTTCCCATTGGTCAGAGACAAATATGTCGTCTAAACGGCTATTATTTTCAACTGCTAACACTTCGTCCTTTAGTCCGCACTCAATTACATATCGATGCACAGGAGGGTCGTCCATCCAACAACATGGTAACATATAACCGTCTGATGTATATGCTGCTCCTTTATTGTTTCGATCAAATTGCAAACATTTAGGTTGTATTTTCATAATTGACTATCACCCTTTTCAACTCTATAGTTATCTTGTATGCTATCTGGTGTACTTACTTCTATTATAGTACCCTCTTCGACGCACATAAGCTGATGCGGCAGCATCGGAGTAATATGTTTAGTGTCGCCGATATTTAATGTTTCTACATTTATAGTTGCAGAAGTTGTGTCAATTGTTTTAAGTATAAAGCTACCACTAAGCACATGCCATGTTTCATCTTTTTCTTTGTGGAGATGCATACTAAATTTAGAACCTTGATTAAAGTTTAATAATTTCCCGCAATATAGATTATTAGAAGCAAATATTTTTTCAGTACCCCAACCCTTTTTAACAATTTCTGTCATTTATATAATCCGTTATTGTAGTCCAGTTCATGTCAACTGTAGAAGATAGCTTGTCTAAGTTAGCACAGGTGTATGCTTGATATTGATTTTTTACCTCTGCTGGTATAGTTATATATCTAATTTTAGCATTATATTTTTTGATAATGGTTTGTGCAACATCTTCAAAACTAGTTGCTGTTCCGGTTCCTACATTGTATATATTACTAAATGTGCTATTAAACATTTTAGTGTGTAACATACATACATCTTCTACACATACAAAGTCTCTTTTATAATTATTACTATTTTCGAATAACGATATAACTCCGTCATATTTTGCTTGATTTATAAATTTAGTATAAGGACTTGCCATATTACCTTTGTGTTCTTCACCAGGGCCGTATACATTAAAGTATCGAAATCCTTGTATAATAATATTACAAGTGTTAATAGTTTTAGATACATACTGATCAAACAAATATTTTGACCAAGCATAAGGACTTTGTGGAGATAGATATCCGTCTTCTGTAAAATGAGTAGTTGTTCCGTATACACTGGCACTTGATGCATATTGAAAATTAGTATTACTCTTCTTACACAATTGTAGAAGATCTACACTAAATTGATAATTTTGTTTCAAAATTTGGTATACGTCAGTATAGGTAGTGGAACTAATAGCACCTAAATGTATACACCAGTTATATCCTCGAGTGTCAGGCATAGAATTAGATTTCCATTCCCATCCGTCAACTTCGTGTCCTTGTTCTTTTAAAAATTTAAGAATGTTTGATCCTATAAATCCTTCGTGTCCTGTAACTAGTATTTTCATTTACTTGCTTTTATAATATCTGTTGTTGAATATCCTACTATTGTAGGAACAATATGTACATTAGTTAAGTCGTGTCCGACAACTTGTTCTACTGTATAATCGCCGCCTTTTACAATTACGTACGGCTTTAATTCTTTAATTAATTCGTACGGAGTATCTTCATCAAATACAACTACTTCGTCTACCCAAGGTAATATCTCTAATTGACTAATACGCTTTGCTTGGTTATTAATAGGACGACTACTGCCCTTTAACCGTTTTACACTAGCATCTGAATTAATACCTACAATTAGTTTAGTACCGAGTCCTTTTGCTTCTGCTAAGAGCTCAAAATGACCCTTGTGTAGTATATCAAATACTCCGTTAGTAAACACTATACAATCTTCTAAGTCACTTATAGTAAGTGTATATGTGCCTGTATGTTGTACTGCTTGCCTAGAACCCTTAATAGCAATTTCTAAACACTTTTGATAACTGTAACCTTTGGTAAGTGCATACACAAATGCTGCTAAAAAACAGTCACCCGCACCGGTTACATCTGCAACTTCTACAGTTTCTACAGGCACCTCGAACACTTCATTGTCTATGTTAGCAATTACACTATCGCCGGCTCGAGTTGTAATAATATTACCTTGCCAATTAATGAAGTATTCTTGAAATTCTTTAGAATTAGGTTTTACTAACCAAGCACCTTCATAGTGACTAGCATGGTCTTTAGGATCAACAATAACACGACAACCATAGGTGTTTATGTGTTTGATAATTTCAGCACTTTCGTACAATGTGCCTTTGTTATAGTCACTTAAAATAACATACTCGTAATCACTAAAATCTCGTGATAGAATATAATCGAGGAATTGTTTGCTGTCTGCGTGATAATCGTCGTCGATGCGTGTGACATAATGTCCGTCGCAAATTACTCTAGTTTTAACACTTGCTTTGTCAAAGATATCAACTAACTCAACATCAACCCCTAAACTTTTAAGATTGTTGTATACTAGTCCTGCACCGCCTAGTGATTCTTTTTCTTCCTTATATGTTACAACAGGCACTGGTGCTTCAGGACTTATACGAGTACTAGTACCGTATATGTATTTGTCAATTATTATATCACCGAGGACTAATACTTTTATCATTTTAGTTCTTTTACAGCACCTAAAATTGCAGTTATGTCCGGTTCTTTGATATCACGCTTCCAATATATAGTTCCACCGTCTGTTCCCGGATCTCTCCGTTCATAAATTACATCCTTGCCATAATACTTGCACTCTTGAAATATACGAGGAGCAGGATCAAAAGTTTCTTTGGTATATACATAAGTTTCAAACAAGCTCATAAGATTTTCCACAGGTACAAATATATTATTATGCTTTACATTAACATACTTTGCGTCATATGTCAAGATACCATGATCCGGATATTGATCAATAACTTTTTCAACCGAAGCATAGTATTTGTCATTTGTACCAAGAAATAAATGCTTAAACTGTATGTTATCTTTGTAAGGCTTGTATATGCTAAAGTTAATAGTCTTTTCAAAGTGAGCACCTACACCATTAGGGTATACGTCTGTATCGCATAGATCTACTATTTGTTTAGGATTGTAAAATTCAACAGCCTTGGGATAACCGTCTACATGATTTTCTGAATATACACTAATAACATCTCCGTCAAACAAGCGATATAATATACGTTTTTGTACGTCAGTATAATCATTAAAACTCTGCCAACTAAGTGTCATCATACTACGCCCCATAATAAGTGTAGTATCATTTAGTGCCGGAACATAATCGTCGATAAGAATATTATGACAATGTATATATTTGTTTTTAATTGAAGTTAGATACTCATCTTTAGTAAAGTTACGATGTGTTATAACAATAACCTGTGCAGGATAACCAGCATTATTAAGCATGTCACAGTATTCATAACTGTAATAGAATAGGCCGTCTACCGGTTTGCTTGTAACTACAATATTAATCATTATGCAATTACTTATAAACCAGTATTATACTAAGACAATACTTTTGGCTTATAAGTAATACATAAGCGAGGAAAATATATGATTGAATATTTAACATTAGCCGGTTACGGAGATTTTATAGAAACTTCGATTCGGATAGAAGATCCAGTATCTGTAGTGGAATGGACTGAAAATAATTTTGAGTATGTGCAATATAACCCGCATAGAAAAATTAATAGATGGGGATTAAGTATAACTAGCTTAGATGGCGGAGTGTCTGGAAAACCAGACCTTGATTCTTTTTACGCTACAGATCCTAATACCATGCCTACGGAGATGGATATTAATGTTCCTACTCCAGTTTATGAACATCCTGAAATTAAAAAATTATGCGAACACTTTCAACCTTTTGTTGGCAGATCGCACTTTTTAAAGATACCACCAGGCGGATATTTCCCTCCGCATAGAGATTATAAAAGTGCTGAATTAGAATCATTTAGAATTATTGTACCTATGTTAGACTTTGACTATCCTAGATTTACGTTTATTCTTGAAGATAAAGTATTGCCTTGGAATGCAGGAAGTGCATATTTCTTAAACACTGCAAAAGCACATCACTTATTTAATTGTGGTGACCACGATAGTTATTGGATAGTACTTAATATACAAACAACTAAAGAATCAATTATGAGAGTTATTGAACATATGGCTATTAGATGACATACTATACTGAAGAACTTACTAAAGTTACACCGGCACTAGAAGACTTTATTGCACAATGTACATTATTTGGATATAAAAATAATAGTAGTCTAAAAGAATTACGGTGGGACTGGTGTTTAGAAGGAGGTATGTGGTATGCTACATATACTAGAAACACAATAGTAAGTCTTACAGGCATTCATCCTTTTAAAGATGGGTACAGGGCTCTTTATAGAGGAGCGCAATTATGGGCAAGACCTATGAAGGGACTAAATAGATATCAAATGCAGAGTTGGGGTATATATGATCATCTTCCCTTACAAATAGAATTTGCAAAAGGAAAGACTCTTTATATAACAACTAATATTAATAAAGATAACAGCGGAAGAATGAATAGGATACATAAGAGCTTTACTGCTATGGAAAAAGGCGGCATGGTATCGTATGTTGGTGATGAACAGATTTTTAATGCTATGCAGAGTGTATGGAAATTAAATAATGACAAATACTTTGAAATAAGGAAACTTTATGAAAGTTAATATTGTAGGAGGTGGCACAAGCGGATGGTGGTGCGCAGGATATCTTAGAAAGAATCATCCTGACCTAGAAATTACACTTATCGAATCACCAAATATTCCTACTGTAGGAGTAGGCGAAAGTACTATGCCTAATGTACGAGCATTTTTTGAAGAACTTGGAATTCCTGAGGAAACTTGGATTAAAACTTGTAGTGCAGTTAGAAAAGAAGGCAATGTAAAAACAAACTTTCGATATGTTGGCGACGATCCTTATAATTTTTTATTCATACATAGCGGGTTTGACGAATGGTATGAAAAGTATAAAAAGGGCGAAGTAGAAAAGTATAGTCTGTATGATTTATATAATCCTGATGATTGGAGAGGGTATGCATATCATCTAGATGCTGCTCAAGCATGGCAGATTGTTAAAGAGCATACTAAAGATATTAATCACATCTATGACGAGGTTACTCTTGACACATTGCCCGAAGCCGATTTACACATCGATTGTACTGGTTTAAAAAGAGTCCTTATACCTAATAAAACATTACACACATATAAAGATACACGAGTTAATACTTGTATTGTTAGACGTATCGAAGAAGAAACAAAAACACATTCAGAAACTATCGGAAGAGATTATGGGTGGGAATTTAATGTTTATCTAAGTGATCAACGTGTAGGCTGCGGCTATGTATTTGATGATTCTCTAATTAGTGTAGAACAAGCTAAAGAAGAATATATGAAAGCTAACGGGCATCGGAAGTTTTTAACAGACTTCCGTGTGTTAAAGTGGGAACCAGGCAGATTAGAAAACTGCTGGCAAGATAATGTAGTTGCAGTTGGACTTAGTTCCGGATTTATCGAACCTATGGAAGCAAACGGACTTAGCTTAGTAGTTCATCAAATTAGAACACTTAGCAAAGTACTAAAAAAGCCAAATAGAGAGCGTCTTTATAATAGAGCAGTTAATCGTGTATTTGACGAAGTTGCTGATTTTATTTGGCATCATTATGCTTGCACTAGCAGACGTGATACACCTTTCTGGGAACACTATTCAAACTTAGACGGTAAAACAACATTATTCCAAAGAATAAACAATAAAACAAATTTGGCGCATAATCTTTATCCGAGCTATGTATATGCCTACTTAGCTATATATTATGGACTACATGAAAGACAAATGATATATTTTCCTGAATGGATGAAAGAACCATATGCAGATGCATATATGTGGGGTGTATGATGGATTGGAATCATTTAAAAAAAATAAAAACAGGTTACTTTAAGCATTTTTATTACGCAATGTACTTTAACATACTAGCACTGTTGGTATTTATAACCGGTACAATACATGCTATATTTCCTTTTTTATTTGCATTTACACCTTATAACTTGGCTAAGAAGATAACTGATGGAACTGAAAAACATTTTAAAAAGCGGAACTAGTATACGTTCTAGTGGAACTACAGGCCCTGCAAAAGATATATATCAAAGTCTAGAAAAATTAAAACACGCAAATCAAATTGCAAGAGATGTGCAAAAAATTACTAGTACAAGCAAAGTATATACAGTTTGCAATTTAGATCACGCAGGCGGCCTACTTGCACAAACATTACCTGCTATTGAAATAGATGTAGATGTACACATTGAACATTTTAATCCATATCGTTGGGTAAGTAATATAAAATATTTTACTCACAGTCATCTTACACCGGGCATGGCGCTCGCTATAAGCAAAACAAAAGGATGGAATAATTTAGACTTAACAGATAAGATTATTGCATGTGGTAGTGATAAAGTGCCTGCAGAATGTATTAATAGGTATGTTGAAAAGGGTGCTACTTTTATCGCCAATTGGGGAATGAGTGAAATAGGCCCTATGGCAATTAATAAAACATTTACTCCAGAAAGTAGTAAAGCAATAGATTTACCGTTGTATACCATAATGGGAGATACAGTATTTTGTGATACAAAAATTATCAAACATGAATTGCATGTAAAAGGAGATATTTGCGTTTACGATGATTGGTTTGCAACAGGCGATATAGTAAAACTAGTTAATGGAGAATTTTGGTACTATGGTAGAAAATAATTGTATATTAATTAACTTTCCGCAAGGTGCAGGAGGACATATGCTCGGTCGTATGATTGCAAGTTGTGATAACATTGCATGGTATGATCATGAACAAAATGGAGAATACCCTTGGATGCCATATTGTTCACCGGGAGATGATATGTTTAGTAAAATGCACTTTAACAAAAGATTTAAAGGCGCAGCAGAAACAGGCGCAGATAAAAATCGTATTCCTCCTATTTTGCGTACAGCTGAACAACGTGGTATCACTACTACATCACAAGACATTGCAGAATGGAAGCAAAGGCTAAGTCCTAAAAACTTTATATATACAAATCATGAACTACTAGACGATACAAAAAAATTATTTAATCCTGCCAAGTATATAGTTGTTATACCAGAAGATATTGATTTGCTTATTGAACGTTGGATGCGTAGTAGTTATTATTACTATTTTGACCCAGCACGTAAAGACTATCTGTCAGGAGATTTATATAGAGATAAAGCCAAAGAGCAAGGTATCACTATGAAACAAGCACTACGTAATGATTTTGAAGTGCAGTTGTCTAATTATAAAGAATATGTAACAGACGATGATATTATTGTAAATGAAGTGAATGATATACTAGATTATGATTACTTCTCAGCAGTATGCAAAAAATTAGAACTTGTAGTTAACAAAAATAACTATTTAAAAGTAAAAGAGTTATTTAAAAACAGATCACATCTTTAGTATTTCAAAATAAAAACGTTGTCTATCTTTTTTATATTGTTCTAACTTGCAGTTGTATTCTTTTGCGAGAGCATATGCAAATTCAAAACTCCAATCATAGATATCTACATACGGGCCTTTAGGCCATAGTATACCGGGATTAACTCTAAAGTACATTCTTCCGCCGGTATCTAATAAATTATATAACTTGTCAAACCGTGCTCTAATATCGTCTTCGTCACCAAAGTTTAAACTACCAAATACAATCATATGATCGTATTTTTCATCAACATTAAATTCTAAAATATCTACCATGTAGTCTGCATTTTCGTTATATGGATCAATTCCTGTTAAATTTTTAATACGTGGTTTAAATTGATTATACCCACAACCAAAGTCTAGAACATTTTTTGGATTTCGTTCATTAATTCTATCAACAATACTCCAGCCGCTAAACGTATGATCGTCTGTGTTTGGTTTCCAAATTTCGCCAAAGAATCGTTTCATATAAATTTTATCTAATGATTGTACAAAATGTTTAACAGTTCCAGTTAGTTGTAAATGTTCTATATCTAACTCGTTCATAATTGCTTGTGCAAATTTTTCTCTACGTACAGGAGTGAACGGAAGATCATCTAATATACTAAGCTCGGTTAATTCTAGTCCGTCATATTTAGGTAGACTAAAGCTATCCTTTAAATTTTGCATCACTAACGAAAAAATTCGTGTATTCATAATTTTTTTCTACTTTCTTTAAAAAAATTCCACTTTTTTCTAAAAAAGTGTCTCTTTGATATAATTAATTATGTACAAGGAAAAATAATGGCATCATTACTGGCACTACTAGCAGGAACATTTTATGGATTAATAATTGGGATTATCCCAGGCGCCGGCGCAACTACAGGGTTAATATTTGTATTTTCGTTTATAACGTTATTTCCAGATCCGTATCTAGCAGTTATATTTGTTATGGCAGTTGTAGCCGCAAGCACAACGGGCGACACATACACAGGTGTACTATTGGGCATACCAGGCGCAAATTCAGCCGCAGCAACAATGGTAGATGGATTTCCTCTAGCATTACAGGGTAAAGCAACATATGCAATTAGTGCCGCAGTAACAACAAGTACATTGAACGGATTGCTTTGGGGGTCGCTAGTATTCTTTTTATTACCTTGGTACACAGAATTAATACTTATTTTTGGCATTCCTGAGCTTTGGGCATTTACTATGTTGGCTCTTGTAACTGTTACATTTGTTACAAACAAATGGTGGGTGCGAGGTATAATTGCATTGTGTGTAGGAATATTTGTAGGAATGATTGGTGTTGATCCTAATACTAATGCTGATAGATGGACAGGTGGATGGGAATACTTAGGTGCAGGAGTACAATTACTTCCTATGATAGCAGGACTATTTGCCATACCAGAATTACTAGACGGATTAAAACAACGCAATTCAACAGCTTATCCTAGTACAGAAACTGGAAGTCAAACTAAACAAGGTATAGTTGCAGTTTGGAATAATAAATGGTTAGCGTTACGTGGCGGCGCTATCGGAGCGTTTATTGGAATACTTCCTGGATTAGGCGGCGCAATGGCAGACTGGATGGCATACGGCCAAGCAGTTGCTACAACCAAAGATCCTAAAGTTCCATTTGGCCAAGGCAACATTAGAGGTGTAATAGGACCCGAAGGCGCCAATAATGCACAAAAAGCAACCTCAATGATTCCTACTGTATTGTTTGGAATACCAGGTGCACCTTTTGCTGCGATTATTATAGGACTATTTGCTTATCTAGATTTTGAATTAGGTACAGTGGACCTAGCAATGGACGACAAGTTTTTTGATAGCTTATTATATGGATTTATGCTTGCTACAGTACTTGTAGGCGTCCTATGCTTGCTGTTAACACGGTATATAGCAAAGATTGCTCACATACCTTACAAATACTATTTTCCTTTGTTGTTAGGGTTTATAACACTTGCATGTGTACAATACACAGGCGGCTGGGAAGATTATGCTATACTTATTATATGTTCTATAGTAGGTATTAGTGCAAAGAAATTTAAGTTTTCGAGGCCTGCTCTGCTTTTCGGATTTATATTAGCAGAAAGAGTAGAAGCTTTAACTATACAGATGACAGGTCTGTATACATTTGATATGTTAACAACTAGGCCAATTTTTTGGACGTTGATAGCTATCATTATAACAATCTTTGTTTTGGGGCTAACTAAACGAAGTAAACTAGAATATGCGTAATAAAGGAGAAAAATTATGAAACGTTTATTTACATCACTACTATTAGTAATTGGTATTGCTACACCTGCACTAGCAGATTATACATTCGTAGTTCCACAGAAAGCAGGACAAGGTACTACAGTATGGGCTGAAATAATTGCAAAAGAATTAGAACCTTTTTTAGGTGAAAAAATTAATATTATGATGTTACCAGGTGCAAGAGACATTCCGGGCTTTAATAAATGGCATAACGAAATGCGTGACGAGGACACTTATATTATGGTCAGTCACGGCGGCAACGGTGTTTCATTCCTTCAAGAAGAAGTAGATTATGATTACAGAGAATACGATAGTATTGGAATGATGAATCTTAATATTATTGCTGGTAAACGTATTGGAGACGATATGAGCAAACCACGTTTTCCTGCAGGTTCAGGAATGGTGCCTGAAGCATTTGCTATTGCATTAATGTTATGCGGCCCTGATAAATCAGTAGACGAGTATATTACATGCTTTAAAGAAAATGTAACATGGGTAAAAGGCATGAAGACTGCTGAACGCCGACTTGCATTTAAACGCGGTGAACTTACGGGTACTAGAGAAAATCCAGCAACATACAAAAAACATGTTGAGCCAGATGAAAATGCAGAACTTTGGTTTCATCACGGATTACTTCAGCCAGACGGATCACACATAGATGACACAAATTATCCTGCAGGATATCAAGTAGAGCAAATTTTTGAAGAACGTTGGGGTGTAGCACCAAGCGGAGAGTTTTATGATGCATATAAACTTGTAAAATCATTCCGTGATGGATTGCAAAAAGCTCTTTGGGTTAATAAAGGCAACCCAAATAAAGACAAGCTAGTTGCTGCATTAGAAGCAATGAGTAAAGATCCAAAAGCTATTGCTGCACTTATTAAAAAGAACGGCGACTATGATTGGTACATTGGCGATGCTGGAAATGCACAAAGAGACAAACTTATGACTTTTGTAACACTAGATGCTCTAAGCGACCTAGTGGAGTTTAATACAAAAGCTCTAGGATTGAAGAGCGTATTTAAACCAGAGCTAGGACTAGATTAATGCAAAGTAACTGGGATAATTTGAAACCAAGAACCAGTTACCATTTTGATCCTTTTAAGAACGATCCAGCCTATGACGCAATGCGTTACGCTGGACGTTTTGAAGGAAACTGGACTTCTGAACTATCAGAAGTTATTAATAGTAGTAAAGCTATTACTTGGCGAACCCGAAACCCAATTGACGGTCAAAGTCTAGATATTAAATCAGAAGAGCACGATTTAATACGATCAGGTGCAGATCCTAAACTTAGTTTAACTAATTTAGAGTACGAATTATTGCCTGTATTTCAACGTATGACAGATACGTTGGGATTAGTAGAAAGTGAAAAGCCGATACAAAGTCGGGTACACATACAACATCCTGGTCAAGTTTGGAACTTACATATTGACAAATTAGAAAAATGGAACAAAGAAGATCCTCATAGTGTTTATAGATTTATGGTAATGCTGAATGATTGGGAGCCGGGTCACTTTATACAGTATGGAAACTTTGTACACACTGGATACAAAGCAGGAGAAATATATAGCTTTGATTGGTATAACGTACCTCATTGCACTGCTAATGCTGGACATGGCCCTCGTTGTACATTATTAGTTACAGGCGTAGCAAGTGATGTTACACATCGATTGTTTAGCACTTACAACAAGGTAATAACGATATGAAAATAGTAATTTCACACGGTAGCGGGGGAATTAGCTCTGCTGAAACCTTTGCCCGTGACTTTTTTGAAAGTAAAGGATATGATGTACATCTTATAGATTATTTTACTCCGCATGGCATCGACCGAATAAGATGGAGCGAAAAAGAGCCTGATAATTACGATGTTACTTTTAAGGAAATGTTTAACGTAGATTTTCCTAAAGGTGATTTAGTACATATAGGGTTTAGTCTTGGTGCTTTTCTAGGCATTGTTAATCATGCAAAGTTTGTTAAAAATTATTTGTTTTATCCCGGAGTACTGGGAATAACACAAGAGATGTTAGATGTAGATTATAGTAATGCAAGTGTAATCTTATGTGGTAATGATAAAGGAAAATACAAATATGAAAAATTTAAAAGTCTTTTAAAAAAACCGCCACTGGCCGAATATATGCTTCCTTACACACATCATGCATTTATGATAGAAGATATTAATTTTGAATTTAATATGGTAAGGTATAATACAACAGATAATATAATGAGTTCAGAAGAGTTTTCTCAATTAAAGCCTAACCATAAATATCTTAGCGAACAATATGGTCATACAACTAGTTACACTCATTTACTATTTGATAAAGAAATGAGATGGCAATATTTAAACCATATAGAAGAAGATATTAATGAAACCTTTCCTAGTATTCGAAAACGGAACAACATACACAAAAGCTCAGTTTGATGCAAAGACTAAAAAGTATGCCAAGCAATTAAAAACAGCTGGGTATAATAAAACATGTCGTATTGGAGTTTTTAGCAATACTGAGAATATATTTAAAATTTTTGGGGCTATGCAAGTGTGTAGTCCTGTTATTATAGACCATACTATGACCGAGCATGAGCTTAGTTATTACGATATAGATATATGGGATGATATACTTCCACAGCCGCGATACAATCAATGTAACACAGATGAAGTTGTAGGTATATGTAGTAGCGGCAGTACTGAGAAACATCGTATAATACCAATAACTGAAGATCAATACTATCGAGATGGATTAGATAATAATATACAAATCCATGGTAATATTACAGAAAATGACAGCACTATAAATGTTATACCATTGTGGGTTTGTATAGGCTTTCAAACGCTTGCACTATGTTATAAAACAGGAGCAACCTACTACGTTTTAGATGATCCTTGGAAATCGTGGCCTAGTGTAAATCCTACATTTATTATAGGAAGTCCTAATGTGTTACGTGGAATGATGTCTCCTAAAGTGCCGTATGAAAACATGACTATACGCCATATAAGGACCGTTGGCGCACCTATGTATAAAGACTTTAAAATAGAAGCACAAAAGTTTTTCAATTGTATTACTACAGACAGTTACGGAGTAAATGAAATAGGCACTATTAGTATAATGCATTATCCGCAAAAGTACAATAGCGTAGGTTACGTTTTGGATAATATCGACTGCAAAATAATTGATAATGAAATAATTGTAAATAATTTTGCAACAGGAGATCTAGGACACATAGATAAAGATGGATTTCTTTTCATAACAGGTAGAAAAAAAGAAACCATTATAAAAGGCGGCTGGAAAATTATGCCTTATGAAGTAGAACAAGCATTATTAGATTCAGGAGCATCTGATGTAGTTGTGTTTGGGTATGATACTGTGTATGCAGAAGTAGTGGGTAAAATTGATTTAGACTTACTAAAGTCAAAAATAGCTAGATATAAAATTCCTGAAAAAATATTTTATGTTGAAAGTATTAAACGAAAAGGCCAAGGTAAGATTAACAGGAAGAATTTATTAGATGAATATAAACAAAATAGAAAAATATGACTGGTATGAAGATTATATAGTGCATTGGCGCCCTACCAATATGTGTAATTATGATTGTAGTTATTGCGAGCCTTCTAATCATCACGCAATCGACAAGCGAAAATTACCAAATGTAGAAGACTTAATTGCTGCTGCTAAAAAGATAAGAGATAGTGTTCCTGCAGATAAAAGTGTGTTAGTTTATATTACAGGCGGCGAGCCATTCTTGATCAAAGATGTACATAAGTGGTTTAACTGGATGGGTGAAAATAATATTAGAGTGGGCATTTTTACAAACGGAAGTCTGCCATTAAAAATATATGACATGAGCAAAGAGTCATTTAAAAACATTAATATCAAAGTAAGTTTTCATCCTGAGTTTGCCGAAATTGATAAAGTTGTTAATTTTGTTAATATGATTAAAGAAAACAACGGCAAAGTAGAAATCCGTGCAATGATGGCAGCAGGATTATTTCATAAAGTAGATGAATTAGAAGAAAAGTTGCTCAATACTCCTATTGTAAGATTGCCTGTATTTCCGTTATATAATAAAACAACACAGGAAGTTAATCCTACTTATTCTTCGAGTAGATTTTTAGAAGGGTACAAGCAAAAAATGGATGACGGGCAGCTAGGGTATTATACTAAAGATGAGTTAGATATACTTGAAAACTTAGAACAGGGTGAACCTACTTATTTAAGTTGTACTGTAAATAATGACATTGAAACTAATGCTGTTAATTTTGTAACAGAAAGAACAAACAAGTTTAAAGGCTGGACATGCGGTATTGTTAATAAAAAAATATTAATAGAAGCTAACGGAAATATAAAGTACGGAACTTGCGCTGCTACAGGTATTATTGGAAATATTTTTAAAGATGATTTAAATCTCTTTGACAAGGAATATACTACCTGTCAAAGAGAAGTTTGTTCTACATTAGATGAAATAATGGTTACTAAGTTTAAGGTGTAGCAGCAGTACCGTCGTCTAAATTAATCCAAGCGCCAGCTTGACGTCCTTCAAATCTATCATTAGTACTATTGTAAATAACCATTCCGTTTGCGGCTGTAAGTGCATCACGTTCTGTAGATGTTAATGATCCAAACTGAACAAATCCGTCGATCTTAGCATTACCGTTATTAACATGAAGTTTTTCATCTGGTCTCGGAGTACCGATACCTAGCTTCCCTGCACTATTAAATGTCATAATATTAGCAAGACTACCTGCATTATTTGCAGTAATAAACACTATTCTTCCTGGAACAACGCTTGATGAAACAGTTTGATCAAGATCAACTGAAACTCTTACAAGACCAGCTTCTGAATAATCTGTACCGTCATATCCTAATCCGCGCATTTCAGCTAAATGGGTACCAGTCGTACCGCCAACTACTGCTGTCGGTGATTCGACAGTTCCGTCACTTGTATTAAATTCTATTCTTGGTCCAGTAACACCAGAATTTGTATTACCTGTTAATGTAGCCATTACATTACTGTTTGTAGTAACGTCTAGCTTGGCTGTTGAATCTATTTTACCAACAATACTATTTGCAACACCATCTACAAGTACAGTTGAATCATCGCCGAACACACTTCCAGTTACGTCACCGTTTACAGTACCAGTATGAGCACCGTCACTGTTACCTATTAGGTTACCTGTTACGTCACCTGCTACGTTACCTGATATAAGCCCAGTAGCAGTTATATCTGCTGTAATAAGTGTAGTACTGTTTACATTTACTGCCCATACTTCATTCCATTTTTTACTAGATAAACCTATATTTTGTGTAGCAGTTACCGCTGGGTTAACATTTGCGATTATATTTTCTGAATCAAATGGAGTTGCAGGTCTAAATACAAGATCCGAACCTGCTATTAATGTTTGACCTTCTGTTGGCGGAGTAGATAGGTCAACATTTGATGTGTCGTTTAAATCTAAAGTCCTTGCTTTCCAACTAGATGAACCACCGTCGTATTGTAAAAAATCATTATCTAATACACCAAGCGATAAATCAATATCAGTAATATTTGCAAATACTGGAGTAGGTACAACATCGTTAATCCAACTATTAGAACCAGGGTTCCATACAAGTGTTTGACCTGCTGTTGGACTAGTTGTAGTAACATCTGTTAAATCGTTGACGCTTGCGCTTAATATAAACTCGCCGGTTGTGTTATCATATTGTAAACCAACACCTGCACTTAAATCTGTTAAGGCTATTCCGCCTCCGCCGCCACCTTGTGCTGCTAATGCCTGCCATTTACCGGCAGTTGAATTCCATGTAAGAACTTGGTTATTCTGTGGATTTGTTGCATCAACATCGGATAACAGTGATAAAGACTGATCTGATGCTGTCCAAGTACTTGTGCCATTATTCCACTTTAAGACTTGGCCGTCAGTTGCACTTGCTTGTGCTAATGCCGATGTAGTAATTCTTGATGTTGCTGAATCTATAAGAATAGTACTATCGTCGCCTACTATGTCTGCATTTACACTTACTGCATTAAACTCGCCGTCGATATTAATATTAGTAGTATATAGGTTTTTAAAACGCTTATTAGCATTACCTAGTATATAGGCATTGTTACTTGTAGGTATTAAATTACTACCTAGTCCAGTACCTTCTCCTGATTGCAAACTTAAACTTGTAGCGGTAACTCCGCCTTGAATATTAATTGACCCTGTTCCGTTAACAGTAAAACTATTAAGCGACAAGTTTCCTCCTAGTTCGGGGGATGTATCCTCAACAATATTATCTATACCCAAGAACGGATCACCAGTAACTGGAAGACCTCCTGCGTTTATACCGTCTCCGATATAAAGTCTCTTAGTATCAATTGTATATATCAGCTCACCTTGATCAGGTGTAATGGTTTGTCTATCAGCATTTGTACCACGGCGTACTCTTAGCGGCATGTTTATCTCCTAAAGAATAATTCTTACTATGTATTTATCAAAGTGTTATCAGAACCTTATTTTCCTTTCTTAAGAAAAAACTTTGTTCTTCTAGTAATATCGTGTTTTACCTTTTCAACGTTAAGTCTAAAGTCGATATTATCAATATAATCATTATATTCTTCAAGTAACGATTCAATTTCAGCTTCTAAATTAGCCGCAGACGGCTTTTCTAGACTTTTTTGTATATCTACTTCCCATATTTTACCGTCAGTAAATAAGATTCGCATACTATGGAGATACTCTAGTGGAACTACTGAAACATCCACATCATTGAGTACCTCCGGCCAATGGTCGATTACGTCTTGCGGAAGTTTATTCTGCTTGCTCACTCTTTTGACGTTTCTTGGTTGGCACTAGCTCTTCTGCTTTTCTTCTAAGTTCAGCAGCTTCTTTATATAGAGCATTAGCTTGTGATCTATATCCTTTGGCTATATCTTCGTCAGTAAGAGCTGATTCAGTAGTTGCCGAATCATTGATGTATACATCTTCTGCAGGCTTTGTGTCTTCGGGGGTTGTTGCAGTGCCACCTGCTAATTCAGCAATAGTTACACCTTTTTGATCGGCGATCATCTGATTTAACTCTGCTAAATTAATTACTTGTTTATTATCTGGCGTCATTTCTATATTTTTAGTAGGTTGTTTTGATAGTTTACCAAATTTATGAAACGCTTTTAACATATTACGTCCGTCGGGTAGTGTTGCTCTGTCCATTGCATCAGCAAGTTCTTCAGCTGACTGTCCGGCGTTTGATTCAATGCAACGCATTAGTGCGTCATGTTCGTCTGCCGATAGTGACTCTGTGGACACTACCAGGCAACTTTCTGCGTCACCTGGCAATGTTCTAAAAGCAACTCCGACCTTTTTTCGTGTAGAAGCAATTCTACCTACGTGCTTTAAGGCCATTTTATTAAGTTCCTGTTTCTGTGCCTTCTGCTGGCTCTTCACCTTCAGGGGCTTGTGATTGTTGTGCTTGTACTGCAAGCAAGAAGTTGTTTAGGCGTGTATATGTTTTGCCTACAGCTTCCATTTCAGTTGGGCGGAATGCGCCTCTTGCACTAGCAACATCAATAATTTGTTTTAGTGCATTTAAATCACCAATACTTAGATCAGTGTTTTGTTCACCTTGTGCTTCTTGAGCATTTTGTGCTAATTCTTCGGCTACAGCTGGATCAGCAGTTGCTTGTGTTTCAGTAGTTTCAGACATATTATGTATTCTCCTTTGTTTACTAATAATATATATCTACAATTAACTAATTGTATTTTAAAAGTGGACAAGCTAATAAAAAATAACTTGCCTCTTTTTCGTTTTCGAACCCTATTTGAACAACTGTTTCAATTTTGTTCGTAGTAGTTGAAATATTTACACTCTTACATATAGCGTATCTTCCTTTTAGTTTGCTATTAATCCATTTGTCAACAGCATTAATCGTATTATACTTATATTCAATATTAACTTTTTCAAAATATTCTGGTATAACAGGAAGTTTTCGAGTACCAAGTAGGTTGTGTGGGTTAGGCCGCATTGTCATAATGTGCCGTTACACCAAACGGTGCTTCTAAGTTCTTTTGATGATTACTATGAATAACAAATACTGTGTCACAGTATTCTGGATCGCCCCATGAATCCCATGCATAACCGTCTGTAAACATTAAGAACTTCTTAGGTTGAATGTCATTTTCTTTCATATAAGTCCAATTGACCATAAAGTCAGTGCCGCCACCGCCCATAACTTGATATTCTGTTAAGTCTTCGCCACCGTCGGCACTAAAATCTGCTTCGTTATAGACTTTTGTATCAAAGCACCATAACTTAATTTTATAGTCTTTGTATTCGTCCATAATACCTTTAACTTCGCTTAGAAAGTCTGTAGCCTGATCATTACCTATTGACCCGCTCATATCAATACAAATACATAAATCGATAGTTTGGTCAAAATTCATGCCAGGCAAGACTGCACCAGTATGCCATCCTTTACGTGAAGGACGTATAAATGTATAGTCACTTCGAATTGTTGACTGAATTTGCTGACGCAAAATTTCACGCCAGTTCATTTTAGGCTCAGTAAGCTCTTTAATCATACGAGCAATTTCGCCCGGAATATTACCTGCGCCTGAACTTTGTGCCGCAGAAATCATTCCCTCTTTTATTTCGTCACGTATTTTACGTAATTCTTCTTTAGAATATTTCGGAGGTCCGCCTTTACCTTTGCTTTTGCCTGGAGTATTACTGTCACCACTGTCACCGTCGCCATCGCTTTCCCAGTCAACATGTTCGTCTAACAGTTCGCCAAGTTGTTTTAGTTCTTCCTCGTCGTACTTGCCAAAGATGTCATCGTATACTTCTTCTGACGTCCAACCTTCATATTTAAAGTCTTGAAAGCAATCAATAAAGGTAGGTTTATCACCAATACGATCTCTTACTAGTAGGTTGTTTACAATATAGTCAGCGGCAATATTGTAAATTTGTGGGTCTCTATCGTCTCGGCGTGCTAAGTGATCAAATACACAATGCAGAATTTCGTGTGCAATAACAAACTCGACTTCTTTGTTTGACATTGCATTAAAGAACTGCGTATTGTAATATAAGTTACGTCCGTCGACAGCGGCAGTAGGACACCAGTCGTCTGCTTCTTTAATAATTAAACGTGTTGCCATATTACCAAAGAAAGGATGGCGAAGTAGTAATCCTACACGAGCAATAATAATACGATCTAATACTTCAACTCGCATTTCTTCTAATGCTTTTGGAGTAATATCAGGGTCCGGAGCCCAATTCTTTTTACCTTCTAAGTTGTATAGTACATCTGAATTAAAAAAATCTAAAGGCATAACCCTCTCCTTATGCTGATTGCGCCGCAGTAATATACTTACCATACCGTTCATGGAATTCATCAAAGCATTCTACTTCGTCTGGATCAATTGGAAGACTGTATTGTGTAAGTGCAAGTTTGATACCCATAACAACTAACTCTGTGTCAAAGTTATCCATACTAAAACGTAGGAAGTTATTTACTTTATCGTCAAACTTTTTATCGTTTTTATTACATGCTTCTCTAAGTTCGTAACATAGTGATACAGTCAACGAATACATAGCACTGATTTCTTTGTTTTGTAAGTCTTTTACTTTACCTGCTAAGATGTCAGATGGGTTAGGCATTTTAGATGCAATTTTTCGGTGCGCCATAAACTTAACAGCAAGACCTTCGCCTACTGATCCGCTTACAAGATCTGTTGTAGTTTCTTCATCTTCACCGTCTTCTAACAGTTCTGATACAAATGACCACGAACGAGGTGTTGCAAACGAACGACTAGGTGACTTAGGATCGAAATCATATAAGTCTTTTTTAGCAAATGTCAAATAACCTACAACGTCCTTATGTTGATTATTTTCTGGTGCAACTGCCCATTCAAACCAATCATCAAAAGATACAGTAAGTTCTAAGTGTACAAAGCGGTTAGCTAACGGAGCAGGCACACGATATGTAAAACCCGTGTATGCTTCACGGTCACCAGCCGCAACAATAACAAAAACGACAGGCAGACTACACGGAAC
>Ga0181400_1000048_pt1 | contig 41372 bp, 48 predicted proteins | sample 23SPOviralmetaG_FD_130129 | JGI IMG/M metagenome (GOLD analysis project Ga0181400, IMG submission 130129) | Marine viral communities from the oligotrophic San Pedro Time Series (SPOT) site, San Pedro Channel, CA, USA - 23 SPOT_SRF_2011-06-22 | ecosystem: Environmental > Aquatic > Marine > Strait...
AGTTGTAGTAGTTGTAGTAGTTGTAGTAGTTGTAGTAGTAGATGTAGTAGTTGTAGTAGGAATAGTACTTTCATCTATATACTGCCAGTACAAGGTATCTAATAAAGATATATCAGTTAGCGTTACAGCAAACGAAGTTATAAATTTGTCTGTATTAGCTTCATCATTGTTGTAATCAGTAAATGATTTATAAAAGTCATCATACATATTATCAAAATCAGAAGTACTTTGACCAGATTTGTTTTCTGTTTCGCTTGTATTGTCTGCATAATTCCAAGTAACAGAGTACGCACTGTTAACTGCACCTATCATAAAGCCTACTTCATATACATCTTCTGTAAATTCAAATAGATAAGTACCACTTGTTATTGCTAATGCAGAACCTGTTGTGTTATAAGAACCTTGTTCTGCTGAATAAATATATGCAGCTTGATTACCACCACTAACAGTTAAACCTGTTTCGTATGTACTATCTTCAAATCCTTCGTTAACTGTAACTTCACCAGGTACTTCATCAGCAAATGCAGGACTAGGTATTAATAAAAAAAGAGCTAGGCATATTCTAAGTAACACTGATTAAACAGTGCCACAGCAGCCACCACCACAACAGCCATCGCCATTATATTTAGCCATCATACTCCTCACATACTTAGGCTGCCAACAATCAGTATGACTGTGGCAACTAATCCTAATACTTTATAAAATTCTGATTTGTCTAACTTCTCATCTAGCTTTTTATCTATGTCATCTAGCTTATCAAATATCATTTGATTTAGTTCTTTCTGTGTAAAGCCATTGGAAGTAGTCATTATGGTAAGTCATCATGGGATAACATATCCCAGTCCTCATCTAAGAAAATAGTTTCGGATGTGCTTATATACTTAAGTATTCTGTATATTTCTTTGCAACAATATCCTATTATAAATCCGATAAAATAATCCATAGACTGGATTATAACACAGATTTATGAAGGTTTAGGATTATCGTCTTTAACTTTTTTTACAGCCTTGTACCACTCGCCAGTTTTGTCGCCTTTGTCTGCTGTCATGTCGTGGTATAACAAGTCAAGTTGGTCTCCAATAATACCATAAGCAGATTGTCTAGCTTTCTTATAGTCATTGTCTTGTGAGTCTAACTTAAAAGCAGCTGAGTCAGTTACAGCTTGTGCATATTCTGCATCTGTAAATTCTCTAACTACTCCGTTAACACTGGCTTTCATACCAGCACCACCGTTAGCAGTTTTTAATGCGTCAATCTCTGTCTGAGCTTCAGCTGTAAATTGTTCTAATGTTTTTATCGCCATATCTATCTCCTATATTAGCATCTTATATTTATATTACTACTTCTTCATACCGTAAAGTTTAAATTCTCCACTTGCTATGTTACCACTAGCCATATACAACTTAATTGCTGTATGTGCCTCTGCAACTTCCAAAACTCCACCACCTTGATTACCAAACATATTTCCATTGTCATCAATACAAACTGATTCAAGAGTATACATAGAATATTCTCCACTATTGCTTGTATTAAAAAGATACATAACACCATTACCTGTTTGTTGTGTACCTGTACCTAACTCTTGGTCTGTTAATTCAAATGCTGTTTCTCCTTGTCCTGCGTCATTATCAAAACCACTAGCAGTTTTTAAAACTTTATGAGCAAAATCATAATTAGATGATGTAACATCTCCACTTCCATTTTGAAACCTCGCATGTAATTTTACATTATCTGTTGCAGGTACTACATTTTCAAAGACAATTTTATAAACATTATAGGTACTGTCTAAAGGATTTAATAAAACAAACCCACTTGAACTTGCAGTTTCACTATCAATTAAAATTAAACTTCCTGCCATTTTTTTACCTCACTCCGTATACTGAAATATTACTATCTGCTACTGGATTAGTACTTGATAAAAATATATTTAATCCTGTAATACTTGTTGTTTCTTTTAATGCTGCAATACCTTTCCAACCTGCTCTAGAACCATTATGACTATTACTAGCTTGTTGTGAAATAAATGTATAAGTTGATGAAGAAAATGGATTATAAACTTCAAACTTTCCTGTAACTCCCTCAGGTGGAAAGTCCGTTGCACCTAACATACCTGTCACATGGTCTTGTCCTGTGTTTTTTGTGTCTGTAAATGTACCTCCTGTGTTCATTTGTTGATAAGCATAATCATAGTTTGAATTAGTAACAATAGTATCACTTGAATTTATTAACCTTAAATGTACATCTTTAGGACTACCACTATCAGTAGTAATACTATAAGTAACTACATAAACATTATATTGTGCTGAAAAAACATTTGTTATAGATAATGATGAAGCAGAGCCGTCTGGTGTAAAAGATTTTATAAACTGTAAATTAGTAGCCATTATGAATATCTCTTTATGCCATATAGGGATATGGTTGCACTTGTCAAAGCCGTTACACCTGTTCCTGCACCAAATCTAATTGCGTTATTTCGTTCTACGGTATTATACTGTTGTCCACCATATTCCATAGCACCTATATCTTGAAAATCTTCAAAAACCATGTGGCTATTACTAAAAGTATTTGTCGCACTATCCCCTGCATTATGTAAATACAGATAACCATTAGCTAAAGAATGAGCTGCAGCGTCTATATCTCCACATAACCTTGCACTATCTTGACCTGTGCTAACTCTTTCTGCGTGTCCTGCATCTGCTATAAGTCTTGTATTTCCAAAGCGATAAGTTGTTTCAAAAGAACTGCCACCGTCATTACTTAGTCTATAACCAAATTCTGTTTGACTACCAATATGCACATCTGTAAAAGTAAAGAAATGAATATCGTAAGTTGATTCTTGTAAAGCAGTAAAATCACATACAGCACTTGAAACTGTTTGAGTTTGTATTAATTCAAGTTGTCCAAAGGATAATATCTTTTCATCTTCTATTAACTCTTTATGTTCATTAACACTAAACACACCTGAGTTACTTTTAACTGCTTGTGTTGGTTTAGCTGTACCTATATATCCAAATTCATTACTCATAATTTTATATTACCTTATATAGTGTAAACACACCATTAGCTATAGCATTAGCATTTGCAACAAATTGTACACCGTCACATGCTTGATGAGTTGTTAAAGCAAAACCACCCATAGGTCCTGCATACTCAGGTGTTTCAGTTGCGACTGCCATTTCTTCTTGCACAAACGATGCTTTGTTTGAATCATTAAAGTTATATAAATAAAATACACCTTGTTGACTTTCTACTTGTGTAGTACCACATGACAACATATTGAACTGTGTTAGATTTACATCTCCTGGATTTGAAAACCCTTGATTAGAATACATAGTTTTTCCTGACCTATCATAGTTAGCATTTGAATCAGCACTACCACCAACAGTCAATCTAACATTTGGAACTCTACCATCAACAGACATATAAAGACTATGAAAGGTTAACATATAAACATCATCAGTATTAATAGCAAAGTTTGTTGTTGAACTACCACTACTACCACCACCTATAATTACATTTGCTACATCGCTAGTTACTGTGAAGTGGTCTACTTGTATTAATCCCATTAACTATCAACTCTCAATCCGTGTACAGTTACAGTTGCTTGAAATGTATTAGATGCGTTACCAGAATAAAGTTCTATACCTGTTACGCTTGAAAGGTGTTTACAAAAACCTGCACATTTAGAACTTCTTCCTCTGTTACTTGATACATCATATCCACCTGCACCTTCGCCAGTCATAACTGTGTGACAACTAGAGCTAAAAGGATTATAGATGTACATCATTCCACCTGCATTTTCATAGTTTCCTATATTTACAGGAGAATAAAAATATGCACCATCTTGAAATTTATCTTCATCTTTTGTAGCGTCTGCTTTCATATTCATATTCATAGCTTCATAAAGAGTAATTATAGTAGAACCACTACTATTGATAAACCTTACCCTTAAAGATGCAACATCAGTATTAGAAGGACCATATTGAGTATCAAATATTGATACTTTATAAATATCATAGTCTGCACTAAAACAATCTTCTACTTTCATACTAGATACAGCACTTGTAGATTTTTCTTGTTTTACAAATCTTAAATTACTCATAAGGATTTAACTCCATAAACAGAAACATCAAGACTATTTATATTTCCTAATGTACCACCTGATGCAATACTTCTAAACATAAAACCAGGTGTAGCTTCTGCTGTACCACTATTTCCTCCACCCATTTCGTGATTGTATAAAGCATTTTGGTCAATAAAAGTGGAAGAATAAGAAGCCATTGTTCTATCAGAACCTGCAGGAGCATACACAAAAATGTGTCCATTTTGAGCTTCGCTAGTACCAGTACCACCACCACCATGAACTTTTATAAATGCAGCACTTGTTGATTTTTCTTCTCCACTACCACCTGAAGCATTATTACGAAAATTTGCATACTGATAACCACTTGTGACTTCTCCACTTGCATTTTTTAATCTAAAGTAAATTGCATTTTCATCATTAGCAGGTACGAAATCTTTCCAATGTATTAAATACATACCATATTTTGCAGTAAAACAATTATCAAATGCTAAAGTTTGTGCTGAGTTATCTGCACTTCCTGTAACAATAAGTTCGTATGAGCCACCGAAGTGACCCTTAGCTTCTAATTCATTTATATCAGATACAGAAAATACTCCACTGTTATTCTTTATTTGATTAGGAGCAGTACCTAAATATCCATAAGGCATAATCTACTCCTAGTCTGTTATTTCAAGATAACTTGCAAAAAATTCTATGTCTGAAGCTGCTGATGCTAATACTTGGATTTTATCAGTTGCTTCTAAAACTAACTTAGATGTACCTGCTAACTCTATTGAGCTATCTGCAGGAACTGTTAAAGTCTTAGCAACATAACTATCCAATGACCCACCACCATCAACTATTCTGACATCTACCGTAGCATCGTTAGTTCCATCAACATTAGTAGCTCTCAACGAGAGAACTATAGCTTCATGGTTCGCATCCAATGCAGGTATTAAATCAGCTAGTGATGTTGTTGCATCTTTATAAGCATTCTTAAATACATTTGCCATATTTTATTCCTCTATCCTAGTGCCACTATCAGACCTACATCTGCTAGACCACTTGTCTTACTATCTACATACGCTTTGATTGACTGTTGCGTAGCTAAAAAAGTAGCACTGTCGCTACTCATATTGTCTTCGTCTTTAACAGGAACTACAAAATCTAAGTTCCCATTTGTGTCGTCATATCCTACAGTTATAAATGTTTCTGTACCATCTAACATACCACCAACGAAGTCTTCTACTTGTTCTTGTGACAACTGTGTATTATCGTTAGCTGTCATATCAGTAACTACTAAGTCTATAGTGCCATCTGAGTCTTCATAAGTAGCAGCAATTCTAGTTTCAGTATTGCTAGTAAACATAGCTCCAACTATGTCTTGAACTGCTTCAGTAGTAAGCTGTGTATCAGCAGTCATGTCATCTGCAACTAAATCAATAGTGCCATCGGCATCTTGATATGTTGCACTAATTCTTGTTTCTGTGTTACTTGTGAACATAGCACCGACTATATCTTGTACAGCCTCTGTAGTTAGGGTTGTATCAGTAGATACTAAGTCTATAGTGCCGTCACTATCTTCATAAGTAGCAGAGATATTTGTCTCTGTATTGCTTGTGAACATTGCACCAACAATGTCCTGGACTGCTTCTGTTGATAACTGTGTATCGGCAGTCATATCTGTAACAACTAGGTCAATAGTTCCATCACTATCTTCGTAGGTTGCAGAGATTCGAGTCTCTGTGTTACTGGTAAACATAGCTCCCACAATGTCTTGGACAGCTTCTGTTGTTAAAGTTGTGTCAGTAGAAACTAAATCTATAGTTCCATCTGCGTCTTGGTATGTAGCAGATATATTTGTTTCTGTATTAGAACTAAACATAGCTCCAACAATATCTTGTATGGCTTCTGTAGTTGCACCTGTTCCATCAAGTGATACCCAACTAGAACCATTGTAAAATTCAAATGCTGCAAGTGTAGAGTTATACGCTATTTCACCAGTGCTTGGTGAGCTATTTCTTTGTGCTGTTGTATGTGTAGGTATTAATAAACCTGCGTCAGCACCATCAGGAAACTCTCTTAATCCATCTGTATCAGAACCTGTACTGGTTACATGTATTGGTCTCTCTGCCATTTAACTATTCCTCATTATATTAGATTGATATTATCTACTGTACCATCAGCTTTAGTAAATTTCAATAAGCTGCCGATAACAGATATATCATCCTGCGTACCATTATACTCTAAAAATGTCAGTGTGCTGTTAGCTATAGTAATATTATCTTGCGTTCCATTGTATTCTACAAACTTTAAGAAATCTAATAAATCTACATCTTCATCTACTGTATAGGATTGTGTAAATCTTTTGTCTATTACTAGAGAGCCACCTTCTTTAAGCATAAGTAACATACTCATGCTATCCTCCTAGTGCCAGTGCCACGCCTAAACTTATTCCACCATTAGCGTCTACATAATCTTTAACTGCTGCAGATGTCGGTATTGTTGTATCGTTATCATTAGATGCAATACCTTCTGACTCTATTACGAGTGTACCTGCTGCTATCTCAGAGGTTGTAAGTCCTGTTATTGTAAATGTTAAATCGTATGGGTCTCCATCTGAGCCTGTTGATACATCAGTCCAGTTAATATCTATACCTGCACCTTCAACGAACTTTACTTCTCTTGATGTATATACACCTGAAGCAACGCTAGGTGCAATAGTAACTTCTGTACCATCACCATCTTCTAATACAAAACCTTGTTGTACAGCATCGTGTACTTCTTCTATGTGTTGTTTAACTACAGCTAGTCTTACTGTTGCACCTGCAGCATGTGATGGAGCAGTAGCAGCATCTTCTGCTGTACCGTGTTTTCCATCCATGTCTCTAGTAACTGTAGCATTAGAATGGTCAGAACCTGATGACCACAATACAACTTCTCTGTTGCTGTCATTATCAGGGTCTATAACAAAATACGCAGGAGAATCTACTCCTGGGTCTGCTGCTAAATTCATAGATGTACCACCACTACTTAGCTGTGCAGCTAGTGTAGTTTCAAAAGCGTTTACTAAATTTGTTTCTCTTGCTACCATTAGTTAGGACCTTTTTCGCTACCATAAGATGACCTCTTAGTTGGTTTATATTGTTTAGATATTTTATTTATACTTTTATCTAATTTTTTTACTTTGTAAATAGATTTTCCTAAACCAATAACTCCAATTTTGCCACTCTTTACACCTGCTAGTGTTCTTTTGTGTATGTTATCTCTTATATTTTTTTGTTGAGTGTATCTTTTAAAAACTTCGTTATTCATTTATCCAAATCTCATTCTTCCATAAGCATTAACTGCGTACACATCACCTGATGTAATAGCAGCAAAAGCTGTCTGTCTTGTACCTCTGACCGTTAGTATAGCATACTGTGTCACGCTTCCAAGGTTAGGATTACTTTGTATTGGATAGCTAATTTTTTCTACAACTCCCACTATTGTCTCTGCAGGGTCAAATATTTCTAGGGTTACAGCAGTACCTTCTTTAGATTTTAATGATTGATAAATAGCTTCTCCTAGATTCTTAACTCTTATAGGTTTCCTAAATGGTCTCTCGACTCTATCAGATATATTTACTGGTATCTGTGCTACAACTAACTCAGGTCTACCTAATGCACGAATCTGTATAGATTCTAACTTAGGTGTTGATGTTGTTGTAGCAGACTTTAATACTATCTTAGCTGTTACATATCGTGCAACCCTACTCATCTGTGTTTCTATACCACCTGCACCTGACCTTTGTTCAAGTTCTAATGCCCATGAACTATCGTTTGAGTCATTTATAGCTTTTAAATTATTAGATATAAATACATCTACTGTGTTGTTATCTGTTAATGTCTCTGTTTCAACCTCTACACCTACATATTGTTTAGCTTCTGCTGTAAAAAAATCAGCAGGTGATGTAATTAAATACCCTTCGCTCTCAAACGCAGTTGCAGATTGTTGATGTAAACCACTACCATTTACAGTAGCAATAAATTGTTCGTTGACTTTGTTAATTCCTTGCACTAAAGAACCTGCACCAAGTTTGTAATATCTAGCTATACCTGCAGTAGGTAAGTAGTATCTCCATAAATAACTTGTACTTGCTGATTCTTTTATACCAGTATAAACAGAATCTCTAGTCACAAAAATTTCTCTAGGTGCTGCGTCTATGCTATCTATATCCCACTCTTTAATTAATTGATTGTTAGCTAGTACATACAAATCATCAGCAACTTTAATATCTGCACGATATAATCTACCAATTTTTTTGGCTCCTGTTTGATTTACTTTTGTACCATAAAATACAATACCTTGTGCTTCAGCAACGCATGTAGGTATTTCTCCTGAAATTTCTGTTTGACCTTTAGCTGTTAGTGTACCTGCAACATCTTTTATAGAATATATTCTACTGTCTGTAGCTGTTGCTAAGATTACTGCACCAACATCTGCTACATCTGTCCATGTTTCTCCTGTTGGTAAAGTTAACATAGCTGATGCAACGGTAGTAACACCATCATAATCATGTAATGCTGTTCCTATAGACACAACTAAGTGCCCTTTTACAGACCATATACCATCGTAGATAGCTGCAGTTAATTTTGTTGCAGCAGAACTACCATTGTATAAAATTATTTGTGACGCACTACCGTTACTTGTAACTATGTACAAGCTAGTGCCATGTGCAGCTATAGCTTTTATAGTGTAACCACCTGTAATACCAGTAGTTACAGTAGAAAAACTACTACCGTTGTTTGTTGATTTATAAAGAACTGCTTCATCTGCTACATAAATATCTGTACCAACAACTGCTAAATAGTTATCATCATTAGCAGCATCACTAAATGTTCTTATGTTTGTTGTAGAGTTAAGTAAAGATATATTATAGGCTTTACCCAAGTCACTATTAAATACATCTATGTGTTCGCTATCCCAAAATCTTTTTATGTCTTTAGCTGTAGTGTCAGTTTTATGTGCTTTATCTAAATTACTACCACCACTAAAATCATTCCTGGAAAAAACTCTACCAATGTTAGTAGTAAAGTCTTCTGCATTTTGTTTAACATTTACAGCATTTTCTTGACCTACATCAGATGATTGTATAACCATCTGTCTATCTTGTGTTGGTCCAATAGCTGCTCTTAAAAGAAAATCATCTATTCTAAAATCGTAACCTTTTCTTTGTGGATTAGTTACATCTGACTGTGTGGTTAACCTAGGCATTATGCCTGTATTCCAAACACCTTGCCATCAACGGAGACTGCTTCAGGATATTTAGCTCGTAAATATTTTCTTGCCTGATTTAATAATAATTGTTGATACTGCAACAAAGAGTTTCTAATACTATTAGTGCTACCTACTGGGTAGCTGCCTACAGCAAGTTGTTCTGATATGTAATCTGCAGTTACTGTTGGTATGTCTCTACCAGATATAAGTTGTGCAGTTACACCTGCCATAATAATTGGTTCGTATTCGTTTTCTAAACCAACTGTTGCCAATGTATCTGTCTCTGCAGTAGGTTCTATAAATTTCTTTTTAAAAGTTACATAAGCTGTGTGACCTGATGCTATGCCACTAAATTGTATTGCGTGTGCAACACTTGGTCCAGTTGAATAAGTAATTGTTCTTTCTGTACCATTAGAATCTACATAAACAAACGGGTTAGGTAACTCTACTAATGAACAAGTTACTGGTAAAAAGTTTACTCCTGTGGTATCTGCACCAGAAGAAAAATCTGTGTATTGAGATATCGCACTTAGTATAGAGACAAGATAGTTGTTTGTTCCTGGTGAGTCATAGCTTCCAAGTAATGTATACCCTGTTCCTGTTGTTACACTTTGTGTTTCTACAGCAAATAGTGTAGGAAATAAATTATTAATCTGGTCTTTGACAGCATCAAATACAACTTTTCTAGGAAATGGTGGAGCTATTTTAACTACATCACCTATTGCATGTGTAGTTGCAGTAGAACCTCTTGCACTTCTAACTACTGTAACTTGATTATTTATAGTATCAATAGAACTACAAAACATAAGTTCTTGTCCTATTTCTATAACAGAACCTGCGTCCATCATATCTTCTTCTTCTTGTGTAAGAAGGTCACCGTTAAAACTAACAGTTGTGGCAGATGTGCTGCTAATAGCAGAAGTTAAAACTGTATACGGTTGTAAATCGTCCATAGGTTCGAGATATTCTCGATACACTCTATCGACTAGATTACCTATAGTAGTACTCATGGTACTAAGCGTCTCTAAGTAATACTGTTATTGCTGAACTTGTGTCTTCTGTTGCACCTGATACAAACCTAATAGAACCTGTAGATGCAAAAGCCCAACCTGATGGGTCAACTCTTGTAAGTTTGTCTGCAGCAACTGTGTAAGATACTGCTGAACCATCTGTCTCTTTTACATCAATATATGTACCACCACCATCTTGGTCTGCTGACCATTGAAAGGTGACTGTTGTTCCATTAAAAGCTGAATTAGGTATAAACCCTGCTAGTAACATCCCATCCGTTGGTATAGGTGGACTTTGTGTAGCACTACCAGTGTAAGTTACGCCTACTAATTTATTTGCCATTAATTTTTTTCCTTATATATTTATTTGATTATAGCAGAACTAAGGGAGCAGGTGGAGCTACTCCCAAAGTTCCAATATTTACTTTAGCTATTTGTTTGTTCAAATAGTAAGTGATATGAAGGAGGTCCGAAATCGAATCCCATCTCCATATAAATTGCTTTACCGATTCTAGCGTTAGCATCTTGGTCAATATCTCTTACAAACACTGTTCCCTTTCCTGGGATGTTTGTGAATATTGGCTTAATGAATGCCAAGTCTAAGATGTAAGCAGTTCCTGCAGGCATGATATTAGGGTCTAAGACCATCATACCAATAGAACCAAACGGTGTTACAACGGTATCAATGTCGATACCTGCTACATTTCTATCCCTTGGGATAATTGCTGCAGCTAAACCAATGGTGCCTTTAGCTAGTTCTTTGTTAAGAGCTAGTAATTGCTTTGGTGTAACTACCAATACAGGTTGCTTCATTGGAGCATGAGCGTCATAAAGTCGCTTCATGCCATCAGCGATAGCATCCCATGTAAGGTCACGAGCTGCAGATGTTGCATCTCCGTCAGCATCACAATAATGTATGTTACCACCAACATAAGTTGGGGCTACTGTATTGTTAGCATTTGCATTTAAACCAATCCATTGTTTAAGACCACGCATTTCACGAGTTCCTGAACCTGGAGTGGTGTTAGCACCGTCAGCAAATGTTCCGTTAAATGCGAACCATTCTACTTCTCTTGCTACTTTTTCCATTGCTAATTCTAATTGATTAGCAAATTCATCGGTTACTGGGTTACCACCAAAAAGACCAAGTTTGTCTCCTGCTGTAACAGTTCCATCTCCGTCTGAGGAGTTGGCTATGTTTGCAGATAAGTCAAATGGATTTTGATTCATGTAACTTGCTAAAGCTGTGTATGTCATTTGGACACCCTTATGGAATACCTGTGTAACGAAAGTATAAGCTACTCTGTCACGACCTAGATATTCTGTCGGAGCTGCACCTTCTTGACCTTTAGTAGGTTCTGAAGATACTGTCTGATTATCAGCTGCTTGGATTTGAAAGAAGGTTGACTGTATTGCAGTTCCTCCATTTAAACCACCAACGGCAGATAGGAAAGGTGTTCTTTGACCACCAACTTTAAACAATTCACCAGTAAAGTTATTAATATTTTGAGCATAAATGCTACTGTTAGTCAGGGATATTGCTCCCATAATTAATCTTCTCCTAGTTATTATCTAATACTTAAATTTTTCGAAGAAGTAAAAGCTACTTAGTTGTTCTTTTTTGCTTCTTCTTGTGCGTATAACTTAGCAGCTATAGATTGTTTTACGGTTCCTTTGTTGACAATTTCATCAAGCTGTGCAACTGCATCTGTGTTGTAGTTGTCTACCACAGAATTTTGTTGTATATTGTTTAGCCTGTCTTGACTTGCTTCAACTTGTTGTTGTAGTCCAACATCTTGTTGTAATCCGTCTTGTTGCCCAAACTCTACTCCAAATTCTTCTGTAGCATATTGCTTGATGTTATCAACATTTAGTTCGCCTTCAAACATCATATCTACTGCTTTACCAACACCTTTAGTAGGGTCTAGACCTGCTAATTTAAAAACTTGCGTTCTCTCTTTAGCTTCATACTCTGCAACTTTTCCTTTTAGAAATTCATTTTGTTCTCGAATCTCTTTCCAGTTCTTATCGCCTGTGTTAGTTTGAGAGTTGTTCTCTTCTGTCATTATTCACTTGTCTTTCTTCATACAGGTTTTTACAAGTGGTGTATGAGTAACCACTGGTTTATTCTACGCTACTGTTTTTATTTGACAGGTCTTGTCAGTAGGCATCAAGACCGATTACAATTTTGAAAGGTCATTTTTACCCCCAGACCTAACTATGGGGTCATATTGAGTATACCACATATTGTGGTTGTGCAAGTACTAACCTTCTAAAAGACCAGTTACTGCTCCTGTTTGTCCTTGGACTGCTCCTAATGATACAGAGCTTTGTGTCTGTTGCTGATTCATAATATTCATAACTGTTGACAGTTCTTCTTGTTGACCTAATTCAGTTCCTTCTAAAATATCTTGGACTGATGGTACATCTCTACCCTGTGCTAGTGCTTGTTGCTGTATAGTTCTTACCTGTGCAAAACCTCTTCGTGCTTTTTCTACACTTAAACCTAAGTTACTTAATTCCTCTGCAGCTTCAATAGATATATCTGTTCCTGCAAGTAATGCTTCTGCACCTATCCTTGCTGTCCTAATTTGCTGATTTAATATTTCGCTAGAAGTCAATGTACCAGAAACTAAACCTTTACCTATCTCTGGGTCTATAGCACTTGCTATTATTTCTTCATCTGTCAACACTCTGTTAAAGTTTCTTAAATAAAATTCTTTAACTTGTGGTATAGCGTTTAAAACATTTGTACGAACAGTATTTATTCTTTGACCAAACTCATCTGGTGACACAACATTTTCTATAAGCTGTGCTCTTCTTTCTTCTGTCAAAATAACATCTGGGTTTATATTAATGTTTTCTAATCTCCTTTTATAAGAGTTTTGTATAGAGGTATACTCTGATTCTGAAAATTTTACTGTTGCTCCATCTGCATTTAGATTTCCTGGAAATAAGGTTTTATATAAATCTGTTTGTCTAACTGTGGCTATGGCACTATCAGCATCGTTACCAAATTCTATATAAGCATTTGTGTATTCTTCAATTAGTTCCTCTGGTAAAGAATTACCAAATTTTAATTTAGCTGAATCTTTAATTCTTTTTTTAGCTTGTGGTGTTAAGGTCGTGCTGTCAACAGTAGAATTATTTTCATTTGTCGGAGCTGTATAATTAATACCACCAACAGTTGTTTTCGATTCTCTTAATGCTTGTTCATAATTAGTTGTATAACCAGATGATTTAAAATTATCTATTGATGCTGTATCATTTTCATCAACTGTATAACCTTTTAAATAATCACTTCTATAATAAGTTACTGTTGCCATTATCTCTGTGCTCTGACTATACCAGATTGTACACCTATAGATGAAGACATATTATCTGTAAGGTCGTCTAGTACTTTCATATTATTATTATTTAGACCGTATGTAGTTAATAATTGGTTTGCTACTGTCTGGTCATTAGCTTGTAAAATTTTAATCCATATATCAGAAGTTTCATTCACTCTTTCACCTAAAGCGTTAAAAGAAAAGTTACGCCACGGTCCTGCTATTTCTTCATAAGTTAAACTTTCATCGTAATTAGGAAACAAAACTTTTCTCTGTCCTAATAATAAATTGTTTATAATCATTAAACCATCTGCTTCAGATTCAGCGTTATTATATTTGTCTGCGTATTCAGCTAAAGTAGTATCATCTAATTTGCCATACAATGGACCTAGTACTGCTTTGCCTCTATTGCTAACAACACCATATCCTTTTCTAGACTCGCCTAATGTTCCTCTACCGTCTAACCAATTCGTTATGTCTGTTGCTACTTTAATACCAGATGAACTGTCAGCTAAAGCAGTTATCTGTGCAGAAGCCAAAGTATCACTTAAAGGTGCTGTGCCTGTTGTTCCTTGTGTTACAGAATCTGCAAACCATGTTGCAAAAGAAACTCCGTTGTTGTCAACTATTGTATCTACTCCATCTACTCCTGCATCTATAAGTGCATTTCTCCACAAAACTCTATTCTCATCTCTGTAAACAGCAGCATCAACAGGTAAATTATCAGCATTAATATCTCTACCTCTTGATAGTATTAACCAATCTATTGTTTCTTGGCTTTGTCTTGTAAACCAATCAGTATTATTCCATTCATAATCTGCTATGTCTCTATCTTCAACAAGACCTTGAATCCATAACTCCATCATTTCTGGGTCTGACTTTAACCAAGGTTGCCCTTCTACTGCAGCATTCCATTGTTCTGTAAAACCTATAAAAGGATTTTCTCCTTGTAATATAACGCGTTCTGGTAATTCTTCTATAGCACCAAAATATATAGCAGTCGTCCACATATCATCACTAGCTGTTTGTACCTGTGGTTTTTCTCTACCACTATAAAAACCATCTAACTGTTGTTGTGTGGCTGTGTACCTCATGTAAATTTCTGTATTAGGTATTTGCCAAACAACATGCTGTTGACCTTCGTATTCCCATATTTCAGAATTAACAAAACCTTGTGTAGGTGGTACTACTGGTACTACTGTTTCTGGTGTTTCTTGTTCTACTGTTTCTTCTTTATCAATCTTTTCTTCTTGGTTAAATAAAAACTCATAAAACCCTGGTTGTAATTCTGTAGTTTGCATTTCTTCTAATGTAAAAGGACCGAAACTCTTATATAAATTTGTAGCGTAATTAGTGTAGTCTTCAATATCTAATGATTTACCTGCTGCAGGTCCATTAGTTTTAATATAGTTATTTAAATTTCTTACAAATAATTCTAATTCATCCATTATCTCGGTGAGACTCCTGTTTCAATATTACTGATATAATCTTGTTCTTCTCTTTTATTTTTAAGTTCAGTATACTCTTTAAATACATAATTAATTATAGGTTCACTTATTTTCCATGACAAGGACCAGTCGTCTGATACTTCACCAAATTGTTTAAATGTATCTTTACCCAATTTTCTCCAATCAGCGTTTTCAGTTCCACCAAATATTGCACCACCTGCTTCTGCTACAGTACCTAAACCTTGATTTACTCTTGCTTTATTTAATGCTTGACCTACATCTACAAGTAATACACCTACTTCATAAGCTACATAAGCAGATAATGCAGGTGCTGCTATTGATGCTAAACCTAATGCAGGTGCTAGTCTTCTTAAACTTTCTACTATAACTATATCTCCTGGGTCAAAGACTTGCAAAGCAGATAATCCCTTACCTACTAATTTTTTAGACGCTTTGTATATATCTTCAAATACTTCTGGTGCTTCGTCAACTAATTCCATCCATTTATTTCTTCCTTCATCTGTAACATATTCGGAAACATCTTTAGAACCAAAGCGTGGGTCGTTTGCTTTTGCTGCACCAACTGTTCCTCCTTCAGTTCTCGGCACTATCTTAGCTATATCTTCATCAATAGTATCTCCCTGCATAATTTTTTCTAAAGTACTTTCGTCTAATTCTATAAATGCACTATCAGGAGCTAAAATTTCCATTTCATTACCATCAATACCACCTCTTATACCTAATGCTTCTGTGTCAATTATTTCTGCTGTATTTACCAAATAAGCCTTTACTTTTGGGTCTGCTTCTCCTGCATTTCTACCCATCGAAGATTGATAAAACAACATCCCTTCAGATACATTATAAGATTTACTAGCACTACTTATAGGTGTAGCACCACCGTGTACTCCTAATTCACCTGCTCTAAACACAACAATATAATCTGTGTCAGGAAGGTATGAATTTTGTACTTTAGCTAAATGTGTTTGCATAATGTTTTTAATTTCAATTTGATTATCTACTACTAAATCGACTACAGTTTTGTCTACACCTGCTATGTTTAATAAATCAATTTCTTGATTTATAGAGTTAGTATTAAAATCTACACCTGTTTCCATAACAGGTACATCACCATATATAACTTTTTTAATAATGTCTGCTTTAGAATCATAGGCATCAAAAGCACCTGAGGTTTCAAAATGATGTAGATAATATATAAATTTAGATAAGTTTGTTCTGTTAACATCATCAAATTTACTTAATGTTTTATTTTCTAAGGCAGGTATTAATGTATTTTCAATAAAATCCACAGTGTCTGTGTTGTTAAAATAATTTCTAACTGTGTATCTTGTATATAAAGATTCCCCTATCTTGTTAGTAAAATCTCTTTTATCTGAAAAAACACCAAAAGGATTTGTAGGACGGTCATCTAAATTTTGTATTAAAGTAGCTGCTCCTGCATTTGGGTCTATGTTCGGCATCATTTTAATTAGTTGTTGCATTACTGGATGATTTTTAATAGGAGCATTTAATCTAATAAGTTCGTCTACAAATTCATCTATTTTATATTGTTGTCCAAAAATTGCATCCTCTGGGTTTGTCCAAAAATTTTCTGGGTTTTGGTTAATAGGATAACCATCTACCATTTCTACATTGTAATGATAAGAACTTGCTACATTTGTAGGTGTGTCTGTTTCATTTAGTAAAGCATCTATTAAAACTTGATACCTTTCAGGTTTTGTAAACGCTTCTTCTCTGGCTAATTTGGACACTGTTGCGTATGGGTTATTTTTAATATGTTTATTTGCAACATCAATATTAAATTGTGCATCATCTATTTTTTCTAATCCATAAGAGTTTTCATTCATAAAAATGTATGATTTACTACCAACATCTTCTATGTCATTGGTATAAACTAATACATCTGCATCTTTAAAATGTTTTTGTAATGCTTGTGCTGATGTAAAATCATTTGTTATATCGTATGTTTTACCATCAATTTTTATTTGTGTTACATTTGTATATTGATTTACATCACCTGGTCGTTCTATAAACCCCTGTATAAAATCTGCACTCATTTCTTTTTCTATACCGAACTCTACAAATATTGCTGTATTTGGTATGTTTACTACATTTGCACCAGGTTTTATGTTTACTTTGTATAAATCGTAACCATTTCTTAAATTAAAATCTCCTGCTTGACTTTTTAAACCTAATTCATCTAAAAATCCTGCAGCAACATTTTCATCATCAATAATATTTATAGTAGATGTAGAACTTTTTAAACTATTAGGTTCATTTTCTATATCCCACAATGTTTCACTATATATTTCTTCACCATCATATCCATCTAAATCTTGAAATTTTACAGTTAAATCATTATTAGAAGTTTCTGCAACAATGTTGAAATCTGCTTCTACGCCTGTTGGTAATGTAATAGTTATTTCTCTCGTAACCATACCATCTGTTACTTCATAAAAATCTCCTACTTTTTCAAAACTTACTTGTTCTGATAATTCACTAACTAAATCATTGACTTGTTCTTGTATAAAATTTAAATTATCATTGGCTATTTTATATAATTGTTCACCACCATAAAATTGACTTGCTCTATCTAAAGCTGCATTGTAAGTTCCTGCGTGAAACTTTTTATTTACTGTTTCACCTTTAGATATAGAATGATATAACTCTATACCATCATCTACTACATTTGTAGGTGTGATTGCAAAAATGCCTTCGCCTTTTAATGCTTGTTTATACTCTGTTTCTGATATTGCACCATTATCATATAATTTTTTAACTTTTTGTTCTTCTGTTAAATTTTCAGGAGGTGTTTCTAAATCTTTAACTATATCATCAAATTTAGATTCATCACTTATTCTTGGGTCATCAGGACTAACTTCTTCTCCATAAAAATCTGTGTATGTAACTTTGCCATCTGCATCAGTAGATTTTATTATCAAGTTTTCTTTTACTTCTGGCAACCAGTCACCTTCTGGAGTCATACCCATTTTCTCCATATTTCGTCTGTGACTTTCATCTAAGTATGCTTCGTAAGAACCACCAGGAAATAAATTGTTTACAAATTTTATTTTTACATCACTTGCTTTATTGTAAAGAGATTGTTTTTCAAAAAACTTTTTAAATTTTAATTTTTTTAAATCACCTTCTGTATATTCTCCACTAATTATTTTTGCTTGTTGTATTAATTTTTGTTCTGGTCCTTGTGCATCTGCACCTTTAAGTGCATATTCTGCCATGTAATGACTAGGTGGAGCATCTATAATTTCATCCAAATCAAAATCATAAACACCTGATGGTGTTCTTCTTGTAACTGAAATCATATACTCTATTAAATCATTTGTGTAATATTCATTTCTTTGACCTAGTTGAAAAATTAAATATGGTGATAATCTTTTATTTTCTGGTATAAAATCGTATACATCTATTTCACTATAATGGATATCATTTGCGTCCATGTAATCCATAATTTCGCTAAAAGCTGTATCTTCAATAATTTTTAATTCATCACCACCATAACCCATTTGCCTTCCACCAATATAATTCCACAAAAATTTATTATCTATAGGTTCGTCATATCCTTTATTAAATAAAGCAGTGTCTTGTTCCTGCTTTAAAAATTCTAGCTCACTATCGTCAGGGATAAAGTTGTCGTCTTCTACCATTATCCACCAAGTAATCTAATAGCTTCTTCTATTTCCTTCGACATTGTTTTTCTGGTATTCGGTTGTTGTTGTTGTATTGGTTCTAGATTTTTCTGTGTTCTTTTTTCATTAATACTAGATACCATTCTATCTATCAACATTTGTATTGGTGTATTACCATCTCTTATTTTTTGTGTAATAGGACCTACAGGAATATTACTAAATGCTTCATTACCTTTATCTACTAAACTCATATCCGACCTTAAAGGTCTGTCTGGTTCCGTAGGTGAGTCAAACATAGGGTTTAATAATTTATAAAAATCTGATTGTTCAAAATCTCTTTCTCTTGGTGGTTTACCAAATTGATTAGTTATCCCTGCACTTCTTGATGTTGTATCAATTTCTGTATCTTCAGGTATTGTAGTTGTAGTTGTAGGTGGTACTGTCGTAGTTGTAGGTGGAACTGTTGTAGTAACAGGAACATCATCAATATTGCCGAAAGATATTTGGTTGTAATTTTTAATGTAATCTACAGCTTTAGTTATCTCTGCATCTAACCCATCTATAAGTACCAATTCATTGTCTGCTCCTAATCTTGACATGTTAGGTTTTATATATTTTGTGTATGTCTTCCAAGCATCAAAAGGGTCTGGACCATAAGATTTAGGATTTCTTCGTCTGTAGTCAACTATATGTGCAGCAAAGGCTGTTGCATACTTAATATCATATTTAACTGATTTAGTAAAATCTTCTAATGACAAAGTCTTACCTTGATTTTCAAAAAACTCTACAGTCATATTGTCTGGTTTTTCTCCAGTAAAATATCTTGGAGGATTAATTTGCCATAAACCTTTATCATCAATGTCAGTATCACCATCTATACCATGTTTAAATTTTGATTCTAAGTAAGCAATAGCAATTAATATTCTAGCATCATCGCCTGGAACCTCTTGTTGTGATAATAATTCTTTAACTTGTTCTACTGTATATTGCGTTTCTACTTCTTCCATTAGCCTCTCCTCATTGGTGTACTAGATTGTGCCGAAGATAGACCTGCCATATTTTTTTGTATTCTATAAAAAGTATCATCTTCTATATCTGCTTGTCTACTTACTTCTTCTCTAGGTGCAAAGACTTCATCTTGTATATCTTCTGTGTCTGTCAAGATACTTGTGTCAGGTTCTTCAGCAGGAGTACCTTCTACAAATCCTGCAAACTCTCCTGTATCTGTAGACAATAAGGTATCTGGTACAGCAGGAGCTAAGTTATCAACGCTTTCTAAAAATTGAGCAGCAGGTCCACTAGCAAATTTGTTACTAAAATAATTTGTTTCATATTCAGACAAAGGTGCACCTTTTCGTAATTCTACTTCTTTCAAAAAACCGTTATAGAAATCTTCTAAGTCTTCGTTTTTATATTCATAAGTAGTCGTGTTACCTGCTTGATACGCTTGGGAAAATTCTCCCATCATTGTAGTTGATGCAACCCAAGAAAGTTTACCATTATTATCCATAGAAAAGTCCATAGCTTTTTTGATGCCTTTCATGGTTTCAGCATCTAAATTAGCACCGTAAGTTTTACTTAAATTTATTAGACCTGCTTTAGCTAAAGCATTTTTAAGAGGTATTCTTTGTGCTTTATCTAAAGCAGTCCATTGATTCTTTATATCTTTTGTGTAATATATATTTAAAAAAGCATCTGATGTTCCAAACAAATCTCTTCTTTCAACTTGGTATTTATCTGATGTTAAAAACTCCTCTGCAGAAATAGGTTCAACAATAGGGTTTCCAGTATTTGCTTCATATTCTATGTTACCTGCATCGTCTTTTTTGTATACACTGTATTCTTTTTGAAATCCTGTTCCTAATAATTTGTTAGGGTCTGAAAACATAGACATATTTAATAGATTTTCGTATATGTCACCACCAGTTTCATCCATACCGATTGGAGCATTGTCACCTTGTGGAGGCATAAGGTCTAATGGACCTACACTTTTTTGACCATCTTTCTCATCTGTTATGTTTTCAGGCATAAAGAAATTAACCATTAATCTATTACTCCAAATCTATCTACTTCATTAACTAACACTTCATCGTATACTACCATAAACAATGGGTATTTTTCTATAATCTTAAAGGCTTGTGTTTGCAATTCTAGACGAACAGCATCTGCACCAGGTGATGTATTGTTTTTTAAATAATTAACTGCTTGTTCTATATTAGGATAATTTTTGTTTTTTCTGATAGCATCTAACGCTCTTGTTCGTTCAGCGAAATATTCTTGTAAGTAACCAGTTAATTCAAACTGTGCAAACTCAGGATGTTCTGCTGCTCTAGTTAAATAATCTATCATTATATCATTGTCTAATCGTTCAGCAGTTTCGCCACCAAGAACACTGTTGTATGCTTCTGACTTACCATAAGCTATAGGAAACATAGACGCTAACCAAGCATCAATCTTTGCGTTTTCTGCTTTTACAATGTTTGCAAAATTAGAATCAGGTTTATATTTTACTGTTGCTTCAAGTTCTCTTAGCTTATCTTCTTTCATAGCTTTACCAATTACAGAAGCTAAAAACTTTTGTACATCTGCAAACATTTCTTGTTCGTTTTTAGGTGTTACTAGCTCTAAAGGTAAAGATTCGTAACCACTAAAATCTAATAAACCCTCATCTAGATTTCTAGAAAAGTAAGTTAATACTGGTCCAAAATCTTTTGCAAGTTCTGGGTGTGATAACACAAAATCATATTCTAATGTTGTTCTTGGTACTCTACCTGCTTCAGATACAGCTTTACCTTTTAGTTGCAAACCTGCAGATGTAAACCCTTGTATACCATATTTATCTAAACCTAATAGTCTTACAACTTCTACTAATGCGTAGTATTCACCTTGTGTTGGTCCTAATGTGGCTACCCATTGGCTTCTCATTGATTGGTAAAAACCATGTATTGCTGCAAGTTCAACCATATTGTTATAAAAAATACCAGAATCAAAACCTTCTTCATCGTACCATTTTTTAAAAGTTGCAGGATTACCTTCTATCGCATAAAGAACATTTAGCTTTGGTGCAAACGGACTTATAAATCTATCGTATGCCATTAATGTATAAATGTTTTCTCTTACCTGCTCGGTAATAGTTTCTAATGCTTCAAAATCATCAGCTAACTCTGGGTGTAACTGTGCTGATATTTGAAAGGCTTTTGTTGTTGCACCTAACCATATATCTTCATCTACACCTGCTATGTTAAAATCTTTTGCCATAGCGTTAAACCAGTTCTGAGCTACTGAAGGTATAGCACTTCTTATAAATTCTTCTGGTATATCTAATAAATCTATTTCACCTTTGCCACTGAAAGGTAAGTTATAACCTGCCATGATATATCGTTCTACAAATCTTTTAGCTGATGGCTTATCTCTTAATAAAAAACCTACTGGCATACTCATACCTGCACCTAAAGATGGTAGTACTCCTGCACCACCTACGCCTAAAGCACTTAGTCTAAGACTTCTTTTAGCGTAAACTCTTTCACTAGGCACTGATGCGTCTTCAGAATACTCGCCAAAACCATTTGATTTTGCATACGAATCTAACGGTGTACCACCTGTCGGTATAAAAAGATAATTGTCACCAAACTTATCTTTAAAGATAACATTATTTTCTACACCTTTTCTATAACCTTCTGCAATTTGATACGCTGCTTTTACATTGTTTTTACTTAACAAGTAATACCTACCTGCGTATTCTCTCCATGCTTCAAAAAAAGCAAAACCACTTCTGTAGGCTTGTGCAAAATATCCACGCTCTGTTAAATTAAACAATAGATTAGTCTGTGCTTCCATAGCAAACTCTATTGCTCTTTGGTGTATGTCTTCAAAACTCATATTTCTTACAATATTTGCTCTAACATCATTCATGTCTAATACAGATGTATAACTCCACTCGTTCATATTTGGCATTATGGTATTGTCAGCAGGTTTAAATATTTCCATAGTCTTTTCTTTTCTATTAAAGATGCCTTTAATATTTAATTTTTCAAATATTTTGTCTGCAACAATAGCTTTTTCTGTAACATCTAAGCCTTGTCTTTCTTTTAAATATCCAGGGTTTGTTACTATTGTTTCTTCACCTAATGCTTTTACTTGATTATCTGTTAGTAATTTCTTTCCTCTTAATCTAAGTGTGTTATACACAGCACCATTGTTAATTATTTCATAAGTATCATCATATTTAAATATACTTTCAATAATCTCGTCACCTTCTTTTCTTAAATACACTTCACCAAAAGATATTTGGTCAGCAGCTAATCCTAAATACTTAGCTTTGTCATACGCTTTTTTACTAGCATTGATAGTTGTATCTTGTACACCACGATTAATTTTAACTGACACATCTAAAAACCATTGTCCTCTAGCTTCATCCCATCTACCACCTAGTACATGGTCGGTCAATCTTAACTTATCTCCATTATCAAGTATGTATGATTTCAATACATTCGGTGTTAAAGAATTTTTACCACTTACAACTAATGTTCTGGTGTTGTATGGAGATACAAACAAACTAGCAACTTTACCCCAAGATTCTTGATTGCCTAAATCTAGGCTAAAACCTTCTGGATTTTCTCGTACAAATCTATATACACTATCAGTGAGTTCTTCGTTTAATGCGTTCTTAGGTACAGCTATTCTTACTGGTTGATTTAAAACTTTTTCTATAGTTTTTCTACCTACATCAAATGTTTGTTCACCTGTGTATTTAGCTTTTTGCGTTTTACCTTTGGTAGATGCTTGGAAATTTTTACGGATTTGTAATAAATTAGGTTTACTACCAGATAAACCTAATATTTTTTCTAACCCTTTTTTGTTAGCACCAGGTTCTGAAAGATACTTAACTGCGTCTTTAATGATTAATGCTACATCTTCTGCACCATAACCAATGTCATAGGCATTTAATAAAACATCTTGTACAATTTTTTCATTAGCAAATTGTCCATTGTAAATTATTTCATCTTTATTAAATCTAGATATGTAAGTACCTACTTTACTGTCATCAAAACCTAATCTTCCTTCAGCTATTTTATTAGCAGCTCCATAAACTTGTGCTTCTGCTTTTTGTACATCAGTAGTAAAAGTTATACTGTCAGCATTCCGAGCATTTGTAGATAAATAATCTACAGTTTTTTGTCCTTGTTCTGTAAACAAAGTAACAACAAACTCTGTAACACCATTCGCAGTGTTCTTAGAAATAATAGGTTTTATGTTAACATTTAAAACTTCGTCATAATCAGCAAGTGTATTATCTGCTTTCTTTATATTATCTTTTACAGATTTAATAACTTCTTTATTTAAATTTACTGCTGTGTCTGGGTCCAAATGAACTTTTAACATTTCTTCTAATGCAGATTTTTGACCAAAATTTGCAAAAGAGTCTACTGCTAAATTGTATGCTTGTTTAATAAATGGTATACGAATAGCAGTACCTTCTCCTTGTGATGTAGCAAAAAACATAGAGTCTAATAAATTTCTAATAACACCTTTTTGTTCAGCTAAACTTTTTTTATCTCCCTTTGGAAATGGTATCTCTGCAGGTACTTTTTCTTTTACCTCATTGTAAAGTTTTATAATTTTTCTTGATGCTTGTTCTTGTAGTTCTGGTTGCAATATATCCAAGTTTCTTAAATTAATGTTGCCTATTTTTCCATCAGCAATGACATCAAGAAGTTTTAAACTACCACCTGTGTAATTATCTATTGATTGCGAATAATGTGTTGCTAGTCTTATAAAATCTTCGTCAGTTTTTATTGAACCTGCAGCAGCATTTCTACTAGCAGGTCCTCTTTTAATAAGACCATCATTATTTTTCTGAATTATTTTTCTTATTGATTCTGTATTTTTGAGATAGTCAGCCATTTGGTCTATAGTAAAACCTTTTCTTTTCATGCCTGAAACAATATTGGCTAATGGGTCGTCTATATATCTATCTAAAAAATACACAAATGCTTTTGGATGTTTAACGGTATCTACAATAGTAACGAGGTCATGTCCTGTAATGTTCATTAATTGATTATCAACAAATTTAACATCTGCAGAAAAAAGTTGTGCTAATTCTGGTGTGCCAAATTGTTGTGAATCAGACAATATGCCCAAAGCCTTTCTTACTGATTTAGGAATAACATCTTCTAGTAACTCAGTAGCTTTATTGTCTAAAGGTTTTGTAGTTCTATAAGGACCTACCATAGTTGTATCTGGATTTATCTTAAATACTCTTGCAAGAAGTCCTTCTGAATCATTAAGCATTAATTTAAAATAAGTTACAAGACCATCTAGAGGTCCTCGTGTACCTAGAAATTTATTTTTAATAATTGCATCAGTTATAAGTTTTAATGGATATGACAACCTGCCTAATAAAAAAGCAGGGTATTGAAAATTTCTCATATATCCAAAAAATAATCTATCAAAACCTCCTGAAAAACCTTCTACACTTTTAAACAAAACATTAGGGTTTTCAAAATCTGGTTTAATGTCTGATAACAATTCATTTAAATGTGAGCCTTCACGCCAAAAATCTACTTCTTCTCCTTCATCTGCAGCTTTACGCACTACTTCAAATATATCTTCGTTACCCTCTGCATTTAAATATTTGCTTCTAAGTCTTCTTTTGTTACTTGTTGCTTTAATCAATCCTTGTATATCAGGACCATGTATAGTTAAATTTTTTAATTGACTGTATAGCTCTAAAGAGTTTTGTGTTAGTTGTATCATTTGTTCTTCACTTGCTACATCTGAAAATTGTTTTTGTGTTATTATATCTACTTCATCTAGAGGATAAAATTCTGGATTTCTACTTGGTGACATTGGTTTAGCAAATGTATCATCAAAACCTTGTGCGTCATTGTTATAAAATTTATTAAAGAAATTATCTATTTCATTATCTGTTAAACCAAAAGTAGTTTTAAGTTGTAAACCTATTTCACCAGATACAAGTTTGTCCTTAAATATACTTTTAGCTTCCATTGTTTTTCCATCTTTCAATGCGTTATAAAACTCTGTGCTTAATTCACCTAATCTTTGTTCTGGTACAGAACCTAGATAACCATATCTTGTAAAATATCTTAATGATTCTTGTATGTCATTTAAATCTGCAGGTTTAGTTTTAGGTAATTTAATATCTTGTGCTAACATTTGGTCTCTAAAACTTCCACCTCTTCTTGCTGTAGTTGTTATACCATCATCTAACGGTGTGTCTAATGCAGCTAATAAATTTTCATTTAATATTTTCGATTGTAAATGTTTGTTTTTACCTCTACCTATCCATCGACCACCATAATACAAATCTGCTACATAACCATTTTGTATACCGTCTTGCATAATATTTATAACATCATTTACTGTAGTATCTGCATTTTGTATTTTAAAAGCAAAGTCTGGATGCAAACCTGCATTTATTAATTTTAATCCAACAGGTACACCATTGTCCTTAGCATTTACTAATATTTCTGCTAAACCCTCAAAAACATCTATATTTTCATCATAAATATTTTGTAGTGTTTTACCTTTATCAAGTTCCTCTGGTAGAGATTTAGCTAAAATAGTTAAGGCTTCATCCATATTTTTAAGAGGTTGTCTTACAATTCCTTGACCAGGAACAACAATATTAGCTAAGTCTAAATAAATATATTTACCAACATTTATAGTACCTGCAAAAAATCCTGCCATACTATATTCTTTTTTGTAACCTATATCTTGTATTAAATTATTTCTTTGTACAGTAGCTTCATCTAATATTTCATAATATGTTGTACCATTAATTCGACCTTCGCTTAATAAATCTTGTGCTTGTGATTGTACTAATAAATATTGATTATCTACAAACTCTGTAATCTGGTTTCCTGGACCATAACTTGCACTTAAATTACCTGTTAAAGAATATGCTAGACCATCTCCTATTGTTACTGGTAAACCTACTGTCATGTAATCTTGTGCAAAACTTCTGTTCTCGTCAAACTCAGGAGCTGAAGATAACATAGCTGCAAAACCTGTTTGTTCTGTATCAGGGTTCATAATATCATTTATAGTCTTTAAATATAAACCTGTTTTTTCAGTAAAAGTTAATGGTCTTCCTAATACTTGTTCTTCTTGTTCTAAATTTTCTGCTAAGTAATCTGGGAATATTTCTAAATAAATATCTAAATCTGTTTTTCTAACTAGAGGATTTCCTTCATCATCTACTAAACCTCGTGCAATCATAAATTGTTTTGCTTGTGTTGAAGCATCATAATAAGGTAAACCATTTTTATATTGTGTTTTTTTTTGTGACCTGTAAATTTGTTGTGCTTCAAAATGTGCTTTAAGAGCAGCTCCAATAGGTGTGTTGTTATCTTTTAGTCTTTCGTAACCTGCAATACTTATAGAATCTTCTAATGTTTTACCATCTTCATTTAATTGTTTTTCTAATGCTGCTGTATATTCTAAATTATAATTATAAGCAGCCCTATCAGCATCTTGAATTGCAGCTTCTAAAAATATGCGAGAGCCATTAAAAAAATAAGAACCCATTGTTTCTTTAAAATTTCTTAAATTTTCTTTAACTGCTGCTCCTAGGGTACCAAGAGTATCTGCATTTAATTGAAGAAACAGTTGTGTTTGTGCATTGTAATGTTGTTGTACTTCTTCATTTACTTTTGCACTTCTATTATTTTGATTTAATAATTCTTCGTTTTTAGTTTCTGACCAAATTTCTAAATATTGCTCGTCAGTCAAGTTCATGTCCACTGCTGCAAGTAATAGTTCTGGTGTTTCGTTAGGTGTAAGTGCTTCTAATTGTTCATACCTATTAGCTAATTCTTTAGCTTTAGGACCTAATGCCTGTTCTGTATTATTTAATTGTGTATTGTACTGTTGATTTTTTTTATAACTTTCATTCCAGTTGTCACCCCATTCTGTCCAGATTGACATTAAAACCTACTTCGTACTTTATATCCATAATTGTTTTGTATAATCTCTTTAAGAATTTGTGTATTAGTACCGTCTGGCATTTGTATATTTTGTTCTACACCTAGAGCATTGCCTGGTTCGTTAGTTCTTTCTGTATTTCTAAAAACATCTTGCATTTCACCTATGTTAGGTATACCACCTGTTGTTGTTGTTTCTCTTTTAACAGCGTCAATACCTGCTTGTTGTTGTGCTCTGCCACCATACTCATCATCAGGTATAGCTTTCAAATCTGCATAAGCACCATCTAATTTTGTATCTGTATTTTGGGTTAACTTACTTGGTTTTCTACCACCTGGCATCGTCATCATCTCCTTCTGGTTTTTCTATATCCAAACTTAAATTAATATTAATCCACAATCCAGGAATAGATGTAGGTAATATATATGCACCTATAGGTACTTCTCTAGACGCAAACATTTCTCTAATTAAAATTGGCGTATCGTCTAAGTCAACATTTACAGTATCAGACCAATCTTCACCGTTAATTATATCATAAAATATTTTATTAATTATTTCTTCATCCAAGAGGACCTCCTTGTGGTGGACCTCCTTGTGGTGGAGCTCCTGCTAAACCTGCTAACACAGATGCTATATCTGGTTCTCCTTGTGGTACAGGTCCTAATCCTTGTTGTGTTAATGCTTCTTCTTGTGGTGACATAGCAGGTTCTTCAGGAGTATAGAATTTATCTAATATGTCAGAAATTTTTTGTGGATTTTTACGAATCTCAATAGCAGCCATAGTAGCTTTAGGATTACCTTGTGCTGCTTGTGCCATTAATGATTCAAACAAAACTGTTTCTGCTTTTTCTTTATTAACTCGTTGTTGTATTTTTGTTATATCTTCTAAGCCATCCATGTTTTCTTGTAATGTTTGTGTGTCAATAATTCCTTGTTGTTTTAATTGCAACCCTGTAATTATTTTTTGTGGCTCATCAAATCCTGCCATTACTCCATACACTCTTCTAGTTTTGTACATTTCTTTTATGTCAGTGCTAGGTGTATAAGATTCTTTAAAAGCTGTACCTTTGTGCATACCTGCCATAGGTTTTCTTAAATCCCCAAACAAGCTGTCATCATACTCTAATCTTTTAGAATCTAATTCCTCTAAAGCATCTGCAAGAACACTTTGATATTCTCTAACATGCAAAGAAGCAGATTGTCCTAGTTCCTCTAATCCTCTACCAGTAACAAAACTGTTAGGAGATTGACCATCATCAGCAACTGGATATGATGCACCAAGTCTTAAATGTCTTTCAAGTCTATCTACTTGTTGAAATAATTGATATGGTAGATTGTTGACTGGCTTAGACACTGAAGAGCCTGGAGCCATGTAGTTTACGGCAAATCTACCTTTACGGTATTTACCTGATTCTATTTCTCCAACAATATTTGTTTCTGTAAACACTGCATCTTCCATAGCAATAGTTCCAAGAATATTTATTTTTGCCATGTTAGCCATAAGTCCTGTTATGTGTTGGAACTGACTTTGTAATTGGTCAAACGAATATCGTTTAGCTACAACAAAACAAGGTCCTGACCTTAACGGATTAGGCATAAAATCTATTGTCTTACGGTTTTCTGGTAAGTAAACATAAGTACCATCACCATTCATAAACTCAACAACAACTTTTCCATACCCTGTAGAGTTAGACCAACTACCGTTTCTAGAACCTGTAGTTAATAAAACTGAGTAAGGGTCAACTTGTCCATCCTCATCTTTTTCATAAATATATTTTTTAGCATTGGGATATTGTTTAGCTAATGTATCGTGTGGCACACGAGATATAATTGCTAGTTCGTCTGGTTGTTGGTCATTACCAAAGTTACCAGGAAAACAAGTAAAGGGGTCTCTTAATTGTGCGTAAGGATAAGGATTACCGTCTTTATCTTTTTTGTGATTTATAACCCATACAACAAAACCATAACCAGGTAGCCATCTACCTACTTGTGGTAATTGCATATTAAGTTTTTGAAAACCATCGTAAGAATTTACTATGCGTTCTAGTTTTTCAGATTTTTTTCTAGCTCTTTCTGAATCTTTTTCGTTTACTATATCTACTTTTAAATCAGGACTACGCCCTAGTTTTTGTGCAAATCGTTCTAACGCTGTTAAAAATAAATTAGGTGCAGGTAATTCGTGGTATTCCACATCAACGCTTTTGCCTAGCAAAGCTGTTACTGCTGCTTCTCCACCATTCATAATATCTCTAATACGAGACCTATCAACTGAAGCGTCATTGTTTATACTTCTTAGGTAATCTATTCTGTCATAAATTTCATCGTTATTTAAAGGCACTTTATCTCCATGTATCTACATCCATATTACTAGGTTCGTAACCAGAAAAGCTAGGAGTATAATCATGACCCAGTTCTGCGAACCGTTCTTTTTGCATACGCCTAATAGCTCTTAGTGGAAACCAACTAGCCATTACTATGTCAGTCTTTGTACCTATAGACTTGCTTCTGTTTTTAGCAGAACTAAAATACACTAACTGACTTGTATATAAGTTTACCTTCTCTTGTGCTTCAAAGCTAAGATATGGCAAAGAAATTATTTTTTCTTGAAACATTGGTCTCATAGCTGTAACTCCATACAAAGGGTCAAATTTATTGTTATGAGTTTGATGTCCTTCTAAAAACACACCATGAGCAGAAGCAAATTCTCTTATGCTTCTATCTTGTCGTATTGCTTTCTGAAAACCATTTTCTTCTATAACCCAGTGAGAACAATTATATTTTTTCCACCAATCTTTAATAACATCTAGTGCTTGTGGTATACCACCACCCAAACTGTTATTCATATCTACCATAGATAATTTATTTGTTTCGGAATCGTATGCCCACAAAAAAGCAGCTTGATAGCCAGTAGAGGCAGGGTCAAGTCCTGCAATTAACCTAACTCCTGCAGGTATCTGCCCTATATCCCTCTTCTGGTCTCTACACTCTTCTATCTCTACTCTGTCAAATAATGCAAGACCATCTGGCATAGCTACATTAAGATATACCATTTCGTATATAGCTCTACCACCTGTAGTTTCTGCAGCTCGTTTTCTATCCATTAACCACTTGTAAGTTCTTTTGCTTGACCACAACATACAATCAACATGGTCTCCTTCATCCCAGTCAGGCAAAGTACAACCTGTATCATGTGCTTCTTCTACTGTTGTTATCCATGATTCGTTTTCTAAAAGATGTGAATACAAATCGTCATAGTGTTGTCTTGAACCTATTACAACCATAGCTGTATGTTCCTCTTTACGACTAGACAATGTTGTTGTCCACCAGTTTCTTGTGTTGTCTCTAGACGCAGGTTGCATAGTAGAACTGTGGTCTTCAATGTCATCTGCAATTATTATGTCACAGTCACGAGATAAAATTTTACCTCCTCGACCTATACCTACCATTGTCGGACTTTTAATACCAGTAACAGTTCTTGTACCTACAGTAAACTCTGTAGATGACCACGCTTTACCACTTCTGTTTTGTGGTTTAAATTTTGCACCTGGACCACATATCTCTTCTACTAATAATTCATTGTTTTCTAATTGGTCCATAACAGAAGATACAGAGTTCTTAGCTATGTCTTCGTTACCACCAACCCACAATATTCTTATGTTCGGATTATTACAGATAAGCCAGACAGTAAAATGTATAAGTAGTTCTGTTTTACCGTGTCTCGGTGGTGAGAGAATCATGTGTTGTTGACCATTTTCTATTGCTTTCAAAATAGACTTAATCCATTCTATATGAAAGTCTGCTGTCTCAAAAGCTATGCCCTGTTCTGTCTGAAAGTACCTGTCTCTAAATTCTTTAAAACCTTCTAAAGTTATTTCTTTTTTTGTTACAGGTTCCCAGTTTTTTTGTTGTTCTATAGTTTCTAAATCTTCTATGTAGGCATTGTATGCCATAGACACTGCAGCAACTGATGTTTCTAAAACACGAGCTACATCAGATAAAGTCATTTTCTTTTTTAAAATATTTTCAGCTAAACCAGATTCTTTTAAATCTTCGTATACTTTACCTCTACGAGTTTGTACATTTTTTTTCTGGCTAGGTATATCAAGTTTATCATCAACTTGTGTCCATTCTTTACCTGCTTGTTTAGCTCTAGCTTTTTGTTTGTTGACTCTGTTGCGACATCGTTCACTACAGAACTTTCTTGCTTTAGCAGGTAGTACTTTGTGACATCCACCTGCATAACATAATTGTTTATCTACCATGCCTTGCAAGACCAATATCTTGCTGTGGTTTTGTCTGTTGCAGTATCACAGTTGTGTCTTGCTCTAAAAGATTTTCTTGCTCCTGGGTTGTTTTTTCGTATAGCCATGTTTGGGTCACCAAACATTACTTTGACTACTTTGTCACCCTTAGTAACATATACTTTAGATTTTTTTCTACCATACCCTGGTTCACCCTTACCTATTGCAGAAGGCGAATTTAACTTAACTGATTTACCTTGGTATGTTGCCATTATCTTTTCTTTGTTTTATATAAACGCTTACTATTTTTACTATGTTTTTTTCCTGAATGGATTTGTCCATTAGGCATTTTGTGGTGAGAGCCTTTAAACTCTTTACCTGCTTTTGTATATACTTTCATTTTTTCTTTTTAGGAAAACCTTTTTTCATATTGGCATACGCCTTAGGTGAGATAGTAGAGTTTTTCTTTGACCTACTTGTACCTGCTTTTTTTCTTTTGTTCATATTGTGATACAAACCTTTTTTAGCAGCCATTAGTACATACCTCGTTTACTCTTCCTCTTGGGGCTGTATTTTTTCTTTTTTCCTTTTTTGCCTATTGGCATCATATCTCCTAAGTTTTTTCTTATACTCTGTACAACCTAGGTTAGCACAATATTTCCATTTCCGAATAAACTTCAGACGGTTATTACAAAGTTTGCAATCTTTAATAAGCATTAAATCAGTATAGTAAAACAAAACCCTCTCGGACAGAAAGGGTCTTATTTACCTTGTACAGAGTGTCATCTGTTATTCTATTGTGCTTGTATTGTAAGTTACTTATAAATTTATGTAGGTGTAAAAAAAATTTTTATGTCTAGCCTCTCCCTCACTTGCGTGAGGGGTCGACTAACAAACAAAGAAGGGGAAGCTATGTGAATAGCCATCTTCTGAATCACTATAAAGTGATGTTCTTAGTATACCATATATTGTGTATATACAAGTAAAACTGATGGGATTCTTGAGTTAGGCGTAAGCGAAAGGAGGAAACTCTTACTATACAAAAACCCCATCAAAAAAAGTATACCATAGAAAAAATACCTGCTATAGTAGAACTACAAGCAAAGGTTTCTTCCTGCTTTTAGAAAAGAAATCTTGACAATTACAGTCAATAAAGTGGATTAGCAGGACCATGGTAACTAGGGTAAAAGCCTATTACTTCATATATTACAATAAGTCATTAAATGGTTTGTTATCGGTTTGGGAGGGATGACACAGGGTTAGCTGTGTTTATCTTTTACTTTATTACTATAACTATATATAGTACATACTACATCTAGTACCACTACATGTTGTACCACATTACTGCAGTGTAAATCAATAGATTTAACAGCATATTTTTAGCGTCTACATATAATATAATATAGGGGGCGACATTGAACCCCCACCTAATTAATGCAACAATAATTTAATTATGTTGCGTTGGGTTACATACATAAATATAGAAATACTAATGCAACATAATAATATATAATGGTATCGTTCTGTCCTAGGTTGTACTAAATTTAAACGATAACTAAGGGGGGTATGACTGTTAATAATTTATCTTATATATAGCTTGTATAATTTATAATGTATAGTAGAGTAGACATATAAACAAACAAAGGAAAGAATACTATGGAAAATACAGAGATAGTTAAAGAGTTAAACGACATATTAAAACTGGCTAGTAATTGGTTACCTGATATGAAATATCAAACTCTAAAGGATGACCTTGAACAGTCAGCACTAGATTATATCCAACGCTCAGCAGACTATAAGCAAAAGAAACTAAGTGATTTACTAAATAAAGATTAGTAATTATCTAACTGCCCACTTAGTAGTGGGTAGATAGATACTTATATAAGTATCATAAACAAAGGAGAATACAACAATGAAATATAAATGCTGGTGCTGTAAGTTACAGGGTATCAATAACGAAGTAGAGATAGAAGATGAATTGTGTAATGACTGTTCGCTAGGTATATGCGAAACTGAGCAAAAATATTATAATGGTGAAGGTCTTTATGTGTAGATATTGTTTCAAAATGGAAGATGAAAACATCAACTTCTTTATTTGTAATGATTGCTTTAATAAAAAAAAGAAGGAGAGAAACTAAAAATGGAAGAAACAAAGACTGTTAATAATACATTAGCAATAAGACCGTCAGCAGATGACCAGACAGAATTGTTTGAGCATACATTAATTCAAGGGAGTAAATACTTTACTTTAGCAAATCGTAAATGGTTTAATGCTAAGATAAAAAGAATTGGATTTGTAGATACTAAAAGCAATCACGGAAATCTATTTAATATATATGGTCATGGTATCTATGAAAGTAGTGACTTAATCCTAGCATTAGAAGAGAGTGAAGACTTTCACCACGAGAAGCAGTATAAAATTATATTAGTAGACGGTAAAAATATACTTTACTTCTCACAAAATCTAAAAGATGCAGATTATTATAACCACTACAACGATGTGAAGGCAGACTTTGAATATCTACTTGATAGATTCAAGGGGAGCGTTTCATATAATCACAAGCACAAACTCTATTTTAATAAATAGATAGTCGTATACCTGCCCTTTGTTATACGATACCAGAAGAACCTTCTTTAATTAGAAGGTTTTTCTTTGTCAATAATACTTGACATGGAAGACAAGGGCGTTATAATATTAAGTAACAAACAAAGGAGAAGAAAACAATGGCTAACCAAATAAAAGGATTTCAAGGCATAGTTCTTGAAAGTGGGTATAGAAATAAACAATATAAAGCTAATGACTATTTTAAAATGACTGAAAAATTACATAAAGAAGGTCATTTGACTATGGATATGGTTTTTATGTTTTATAAGCACATTATTAATAATGAGAAAGTTGCACGAAAAGTTATTACAGATGAAATAATTTTGGATAACATAACAGCTTCAATAGAAAACAATTTCATCACGCCAGACGGAAAATTTACTGACCATGCAAAATTAGTATTTGATGGTGAGGGATTTTATATTGATAATAAAGATGTAATACAAACAAAGGAGGTGTCATAAATATGGTGTATGTAATTGGAGGATTAATAGCCATAGCTTGGATTATATCTGGGCTAATGGCTGACAACTACGCACTACGGAAAGACTACAAGGAGCAAAGAAGACAGAATAATATAAACATGGATAGATATAACTGGGTTGTAGGAATGTTAAACGAAGAGCAACAACACGAACTACACGAATATTATATTGCTATTGGTGTAATAGAAGGTACAAAGTAATGGCTATACACGAATACACATTAGAAGAATCATCTCATGATATTAGAAGGTGGACTGTTACCAGCGAAAAAAAACTAACAGAACATGAACTCAATATGATAGCAGAAGATGCACACATGCATGAGTATAGTATTGAAGTGATACGATATGATGACAATATCATACAAGTAAAATATGATGGCGTTGAATATGGAGATGACAGTTTTGTCAGTGTCTACGGAGATACAAAAGAGGAGGAAGAATAATGGCTAAAGAATATAACTGTTTAGTAGAATTACATTTTGTTGGAAACAGGTTCAAAGCTAACAATATAGAAGAATACAAACAAAAAGTAAGGGATAGTTTTGACCAAGAGTTTGGTGTTATGCTAGGAGAAGATGACATTAGCTGTATAGAGGTCATAAAATAATGTTCGCAGTATCAACTAAAGAATGTATACATTGTAGGCAGACAGGTACAGTAATGGTGGACCCAGAAAAGTACATTGAGTTTACCCAAACACCAAGACACCTACGCAGATTAATACAGGACATATTTCCAGAACATAGCAGAGCAGAGCGAGAACAACTGTTGACTGGCGTACACCCAGAATGTTTTGAGGAGATGTTCAGAGGAGAAGGAGAATAAATTTAATGAGGTGGAGTTTAATCCATTTGTACTTCACCTCAACCTCACATAAAATAAACATAAGTTTACACGGAATGACGACAAGGAGACTATAATTAAATGGTAGTTTACATAGGAGAATCTATGATATACGAAGTACATAGCGTAAGCGTTTACGGTGGGAGTATGATATTTAAGTACGACAACAAGCATGATGCGAAGTGCAAAGTTAGAGAGCTTAAAGATTTAGGTGGTATGTTCTTAGTAAGAGTCATTGAATTAGAATCAAGCGAATAACACACAAATAAAATAGAGGAGGAAAAATGCCTAATATATTTAGGGAACCTAAAGCACTTAAAAAATGGGCTATACAATTAGCTAATGCGTGTGGTGGACAAGAGGTAAGCACCTCTCCACTACTTACAACACTGAACACAAATAAGATTAAAGATTTATTAGATGTATTTGTTGAAGACCATAACGAAAACACACAAGCAATAGCAGAAGAGATGATGAGTAAGCAAGCAAATAAGGAGGAAGAATGAAAGCATTAGTACTACAACATTTACTAGAAATGGGTTCAATTAAATCTTTATTAAAAACACAAAGTAAAGATATAAATAAACTAAAGAAGCAACTGACAAGTATGATAGTTGCAAGAAATAATGTCGTACTGTTTTGTTATAGTAACGGTATAAGTGCTATTGAAATTGCAGAACTTTTAGGATGCAGTAGACAAATGGTTTATAAAATTATAGAAACAGACAAGCAAGGAGAGGAAGAATGAATAAGGAAACACAAAAAAAATTAACCAAAGATTTTCCAAAGAGTGTTGTAAAGAAAGCACCTCAGGGCAAATTTGGTGACTATGTACCACATCACATATACACACAACGATTAGTAGATGTCATTGGTGGTGGTTACGACTTTACCTTTGAAGAAACTAGAGATAAAACTGGGGCAATCATTGGAGCAAAGTGCAGACTGTATATTAAATCAACAGACCAGACCATAGAAGAAGTTGGGGATGTTGATGTAAACGCAGTAAAAAGAAACATAACTGAATCAGAGATACTTAAACTGGCAGTATCAGACGGTATTAAAAGATGTTGCATGAGATTAGGTATTGGTTTAGAACTATGGACAGGTGGTGTAACTGAAGAGGAACACTACGCAGAAGTACAGACATCCAAACCTAAGATGACTAAAGACAAAGAGGACATCAAGGTATTAGAGAAAGCAAAGAAAGATTTTGCTAAGGATGTTGAAGAACAACCTAACAACGCACAACAACTTAATACTTTTATGACTGCGACTGTAAGTGATGAGGTAGTTAAAGCAGTTATTAAGAGAGATGTGTACAGGGATGTAGTTTCTAAGGGATTTCCAGAGGAAGTAGAAGACTGGGATGATAAACAAATAGAAATATTTAAAGACTTAGTCTTTGAAACACAGCAAGTTGACGAAAAAAAAACTGATGTAGAAATAGTTGAAGAAGTATTTGGTGAGGTACAAGACAAGACAAGAAGTTGTCCAGAGTGTAGCAAGACAGAATACATTGAAGACAATAGACAAAAGAAACAGGATGACCCAGACAAGTACGGCAAGATACCTAGTTGGAGTTGCAGTAAGTATCAAGGCAACGAGGGTTGTGGATGGACAGCTTGGGGTGACACTGACTGCCCAACAGAATGGCTTTAGAACAAGCAGGTAGTAACTTAGATAAACTTATTGATAGGATTAAGGAAAAATATCCTGAACATAATTTTGATATACCACCTGCACCTGATACTAAATGTAAAAGTTCTTTTAATTGCAAAGGAGTTAATAACATAACTTACTATGACCAAGAGGGAAATGTCTATTGTGGTAGAAGATATAAGTTAGTAGCTGATGAAACAAAACCTTGGTCATGGGAGTACCGAGAGTGCCATGCCTTATTAGATAAAAAATCACAGGGCGTTAAGACAAAAGAGATACCATTTTAGGAGATGATATGAAATTTACAAACAGTTGGAAAGAAAGACAGTCAGTACCAGACATGGCTGACGAGTGTATGCAAAAGTATTTTAAAAAGAATAATCTAATAGAAGGTGAGGACTGGATTAAACTTGGACCTGACCCTAAGCTAACACCAAACATGAAGAAGATGTGGATAGCATTACAGATAATATTAGTTCCAGACTATGTCTTTGTTATTAAAGACAAACTCTATATAGCAGAGGTTAAAGGAACTTTAAAGTTTAAAGGCAGTGACTATCAACATCTATCCGAGATGTATGAGAAAGCTAAACCGTATTCTAATGTTAGGGTAGGCATAACTTACTTTGCACATCCTGATGCTGAACCAGTGTGGTTATCATACACAAAGGTAACAACACAATGGAATGACGAAAGAATACCTATGAAGTTTTATCCAGAGTTAGATTTGCATGGCAATAAGAAACCATACAAGATATTATTAAACAATTAAAAGCCTACAAACACTAAGGTTTTACCCCTGCGAGGATGCTCTCAGACACGAGCAATAATCTTAGTGGCACTATGTGTTATAAGATTCTAAGGTTATCCCATCCTTTTTTGTTTATTGTGTATGTAAGGACACCAGGATGTGACCACATACCAGACCGAGCAGTAAAATCTATACTCTTATCTAATGACGGTGATTGAAACCAAGTTCTATCTCCCTGCTGCTTCGCTCTGAAGTGATGATAGTGACCAGTATTAAGTATCTGACACTCACCTGCAGGTAGAAAGCCATACATCTGACCCTTCCACCAATTTTCTACCTTTGCTTCTGCGTTACCACCACCACCACTCATGTGACCATGACTGAAGCCAGTCTTTATTCCTTTTATGTCTAACACCTGATGAAATCCAGTAGCTACATTGACTGCAACCTTACTGTATCTTTCTGGGTTAGCCTCCATAATCTCACCACAAATATCTAAGTGCATAGTATCAGAGTTGTCTAATCGTGATGTAGTTACCTGACCTTTACCAGACCTTGACATCTCACCATGATTTCCTGGTACCCCTGCGAGTACTAAGTTATCAGCATGAGGTAGGAATGTATCAATAGTTTTCATAATTAAACTTCTAGCTAATGCGTATTGTTCAATGAGTGATAGCTCTATGTTGTGTGGTTGTGAGTCGTAGAATCCATAACAGTTTTCAGTGAGGTCACCTAATCCTACCATGTATATCTCGTCTATCTTTACACCTGACTTACGCAACTCTTTGATTCTATTGACAGCATCTTGTAAAGCCACATCATATCTCTTGATTGTATTCTCAACTCCGAAGTCTTTCTTTCCTAGTTGCCAGTCAGCCATCAAAAACATAAAGGCAGTGTCTCCACCTAATGTTTTTCTTTTTAATGGTGCTTTCTTCTTAGCTTGTTTAAATAACTCTTGAAAGTATTTGTCGTGACCTGGTGATTTATGTTTTACTATTCCTTTAAACGCAAAGAATGTCTCTACTTGACCACCTTTTAGTTGTGTATTCCAACTGGATGCACGAACTTCACCAACGATTTCATATTTCTTTGGGTCGAATCCCCAGTCTCTAAGTATCTCATCGTACTTTGATTGGTAGTTTGGGTCAGTACCTACATGAGTAAGCTCACCCATACCTGTTTGTGGATTGATGTCATAGCCAGGCATCCATCCTGATTTGTAGAAATTATTACCTAGTTGTTCACTAGTATATTTCTTTTTCTTAGGCATACTAGCCTCCTTTAGCCCTGTAAGCTATCTAGTTATGTTTAAATGTATTACTTGCTAACAGATGAACTTCCACCAATTTGTTTTTTGGCGTAAGTTTTAATTACTGTTAACGCTGCACCACCACCTGCAAGAGCAGCTAACTGAACTACTTCAGCATCTACACCCACTAGTGGAGCGACAGTTAAAGCACCGATGAACGCTTCAATGAAGGTCCAACCAGTTCTTTCTAACATATCTTTGAGTTCTGCACTCATATATATCTCCTAGTTTATTAATCTACCTTTAATCATAGCATTAGTCTTGATGACATTACCGTTTATCTCTTGTAATTTATCATATACAGACTCAGCTAATATCAAATGGTCTTTAGCTTTATTATCTAAAGGTTTATTCTCCAACAAATTATTAATAGTATTGTATTTAATGCTAACTTTCTTACCTTGTAGTAATTGATTAGCCACTTTTGAATACATCTTCTTGTACGCCACAGCACTTGAGCCGATGAATCCGTCAGCAGATATATCTAAATCTTGTTGACTTTCTCCGACAATAAGACAGCCCGAGGTATGTTCATCGGTGTTGCCAGTATGTATCAGTATGTATGTAAAGTTAGGTACATTTTGTATGTGCAACATACCATAATGTGCGTTCTTATATCTCTCAGAGTACTTGGCATGAAAACCACCAGTCTTTCTAAACTCTACATCGTATGTACCCTCGGGTATGCAGGTCTCATGCATTACTTTGACTGCTTGATACTGGTCTTCTAGTGTATAACACTCAAAGATACCATCAATAAACAGCATCCCATTGGTAGCATCTTTGCCAAACTGAGTTCTAATAACATCTAACTGCAATGTTCTGACCCATATTTATAGTTACATACCTGTATGTATGTACCATTATCTTTTTGATTTATAAAACACATTACTCTGTACCTTCTTTAGGGTTTTCCCATGCTTCATTGTCTGCAGTAGTTATATCATCTGATACGAATTTACCTTCTTCATCTCTTGCTCTGACTTCTCCGTCTTTTTTTGCATTAAGATACAGTGGTATATTTGAAGATAACCCTGTAACAATAGGTGTCTCACCATTTAACATTACTGTTGGTGTAAAGACTTTCTTACCATCTTTTTCTATTGTTAACAGTTCCTCAATTAGATATTGTAATTTTTTGTCGGACATATTGTACTCTCACTTTCTAAATCCTATGGTTAATAACCATATAGCTAATGTAACTATTGTAGCAAGTCCTGTCACCTGTTGTGCAGAACCAGTCAAAGTTAATGTTGCAATAACTAAACCCACTAGAGTCCAACTAAGGTTTAATGTTTCCTTAATTGCTTCTATTATCCAGTTACCTAGTTGTTTAAACATTACCTCTCCTATATATAAAAGCAGCCATAGTAGCTATTCTAGTCAAAATTACTGGCACTACAACCTCTTGTGCTTTTTCCTTTTGGTCATTGGTCATGTCATCACCTATGTTTGCAATGGTTATATCACCTAAATTATTAAAATCTACGAAGGTCTCTATAGGATTTTCTATGAATGATTCGTAAGATATCTCTGTAACAACATCAGCAAGGGTGTAATTCTCTACATCAGCATTCTCTACAGCTCTTTCCACATACTCTTCTACTGCTTCAGCTATAACCTCGTCATCTTTAACAGACTCAGCAATGATAGCTACATCTTCTGCTTCTACTTGTAAGACTTCAGCTACAACTTCTATTTGTTCTTCAGTAAGTTCTTCAACATCTGCAATAGCTTCCTCTACAACA
>Ga0181400_1000050_pt1 | contig 40583 bp, 42 predicted proteins | sample 23SPOviralmetaG_FD_130129 | JGI IMG/M metagenome (GOLD analysis project Ga0181400, IMG submission 130129) | Marine viral communities from the oligotrophic San Pedro Time Series (SPOT) site, San Pedro Channel, CA, USA - 23 SPOT_SRF_2011-06-22 | ecosystem: Environmental > Aquatic > Marine > Strait...
GGTGGTGGTCTCCTTTCGTTATTTGGTATTAATACTAATGAAGAGGAGGTGGTTAAACAAGGTGATATATCTGCTGATGAGGAACCTGTGATTGAGATCGCAGAAGTCGAATCAGAAACGGAGACCCCACCCATTTCTACTGACACTGAGGTCGAAGTAGAAGACATATCTATTGATGGAATAGATGACATTAAACCTCACGCAATGGTAACAGAGATTGAAGTAGAGGCAGTAGAAATAGATATTTCTGATATGGTAACTAATGCTGAGGTAATAGTTGATGATATTTTAATCGATCCAGGCATTGAAATAACAGCGATCGACGATGTGATCGAACAAGTGATTACACCCGACGAAGGCACAATAATTGTTTCTCCTTCTAATCAACTATACGCTTCTAATTAATATGAATACAAAAGATAAAATAGTATTTACACTAGTAATAGGATTAGTAACTTTGTTGTTTGTTATTACTATAGGAGACTTCTATGTTTCTATTAAAGAGCATAAGCCTGTCGATGAAGGAGTAATTAATTTGTTAAAGATGTCAGTCACTGGCATCATTGGTATTGTGGCAGGATATATGTCACGTAGCAAATGTCACTGCAATGGAGGAGACGAAGAATGATACAATATATATTTCAACAATGTAAAGGAAATTTAATCGAGATAGCAATTGCAACGATTGGTATCTTATCAATGCTAACAATGCTCATACCGAAAGATTCATTCCTTGGAAAAGGTTTAGGTCTCTTTGGACAAATCTTTGGATTAATGGGTAAATTAATAGGAAAAAAATAAAATGGAATACATCGCAACAGTAATCAATTGGGTAAAAGCCAATAAAAAGAAAACAGTAGTAGGTCTTGTAGTCGTACTCATCGTACTTAATATGCTTGGAGTTATCGGTGGCGAAGCAGTAGTAGCAGGAGAGTAGTATTATGTATAAATGGTTAATACTATTTTTATTAATGGCCGTCCCGGCATTCGCTAGTATTAGCATACTAGGACCACTCACTGGTGCAAACGCTGACTATTCTTATTATGACCTAGATGTTGTCTTAGAAAATGACCAATATATCGAAGGGTTTAGTGGCTCATCGGGTGGACCAGAAAATACTACAGACCGTACATATTACGAGTACATATATATGACTCCTGATAGTGCAGGTGATGATTTTAGTTTCTCTAATTACTCAAGCTCATTGCAAGGATCAGATGGTTCGACAGTCGATACACAAGTATTGTTGTATGATAGTGACACTTTTGATTTAGCCAACGTTATAACTAGTATGCCAGAAATCTTTAACTCATCATCAACGGTTGGATTTGGTGGAGGTCAGAGTCTTAATAGTGGACAAGGAACTGGTACAGGCGAAGGTGCATTTGACGGTCTATTCGACTTAGAGGAAAAAGAATATCTAGTAGTATTTACTTCTTTTCAAGCCAATGCACTTGGCTCAATGGATATTGAGATTAATGGACCAAGCGATCTATATTTTAGTACAGTGCCTGAATCATCAACCTATGCTTTACTTGTAGGTATCCTTGCATTTTTATACATAGCAACGAAACGTAGAACAGATTAAATTATGAGATTTTTGTTATGTACATTATTGTTAGTGGTAACATCTATAGCGTATGGCTTAGGAGGTCTTAAATTCACTTCGTTTAGTCGAATCTTTTTTGATGACAATGTTTTTATGCGGGCGGCTGGTTCGTCCGGCCAAACATCAACCTTTTACTATAGCCAATCACTAGGAATCGATGGTAAGTTCTTTAGGGATTTAATAAATCTAAAGGCACAACCAGAAATAAGACATAGGGCTGTTGACAGTAAGACATTGGTGTTTGGTAACATTGGCATTAAAAGCAAATACGAATTTGGACCAAAGCTTACACTTGATTCTACAAATACATTCTCTCATTCTGAAAGAGAGCCAAGTGATATTGATGATGATCTTGATGTAACATACTTTATGAATAAGAGTACGTACTTGCTAACGTGGCAACCTCGATATCTCTTAAAACTTAAAGGTGGCTACGAAAGTTATGTCAAGCGTTGGTCTGAAAACTTACCTGTAGGTAGTGGCAACGAATTAACTAATGGTGACTTTACCAAAGATACATATTCATTTGCAGCAGAACAAATTCTTGGTAAACGATTCATATTAGAACTTGTTGGTAAAAAGTCATTCTTAGATTATAGTGGAACTCGTGGAGCGATTGATACTGATACGTATTATGCTCAGTTCTCGTATGTCATGAATCCTTCAACTATTATAAAATTCAACTATGGTATTATCGATGCATTGATCGAAGACCAGTATGGTACACTTACTGAATACTCAGTGCCGACTTATGGTGCCAACATAACTTACTTTACTGAAAAAGGTACAGTGATTGGATTCAACACAACTTATGAAGTAATGGATTCGTCTGTAGCATATTGGAATATGAAAGAGAATTTGAAAACATCTCTTATGATTAAATATCCAATCACACCAAAACTTGAAGTCAGTGCTATGGGTGCTCATCTTCTTACATCTTATAAAGATATTGGTAATCGTTACAACATTGGATTAGAGAGAGAAGAGGAAGTCTTTGTTTCGAGCATCACGTTTGCTTGGAAATACAATGAGAATCACTATGCCGAGCTTGGTTATCAAGGCTTGCATCTATTAAATAAAGATGCTGATGTATTTAAGAATAAAGTGTTTGTTGGATATAGATTAAAATTCTAATCACACACTTATTTTAAAGGAAGACTATCGTAGTACTCCTTATCTTCTTTTGACATTTCTAAATCATTAGGGTTATGATTCAATTGATATTCGAAATATGCATATAGTAGAAAGCAGACCAAAGGTACCGCAGTAAATCCTAAAATTATTAGTATTAAAACTAATCCATTCATTTATTAACCTCCTGCAAATACATTAGGAGAGCCCGCGGCCACAGCCGTACAGGTCGGGTCTCCGATTCTTCCACAATCAATTCCGTTAATTTTTACAGTACTAGACCCTGATACAATGGGGACGACATGACCGGGACATGGTGAACCAGGCAACAGGTGACCAGTATTTGGATCACCTAATCTTGATATGGGAATACCATTACAGAAGACATTTGGCGAACCTGCCGCTCTTACCATGCCCGAACAGTGGGTTATATCAGCATCACCAATTCTTGTTACCGCGGGCATTTAAAAGTGTGGACAGACTGGAGTGTGGACATGAGTTACAAACCAGTGATTGTATATTGTATTAATTAAAAGCCACATAGTGACTCCGATAAATGCAACTAGTATTTTATTATTTGATATGTAGTTTAATAATTTATCCATTTTTTTATTATTGACAAGATATTGACTTTTTATTATAATTGGTTTATTCAAAACAAAAATTGTTTGACAAGGTTAATTATAATAACTATTTATAACTTTTCTCGCTGTAGTTGTATCTCCATCTATTGTTTGAGATATGATGAATGTTTCTCTATCCACTTCTTCAGGTGGTTCACTATGATCATAGATATTATATTCTTCAACATTCAAGTGTGGAGGAAGAATGAATGGTGAATCTATATATTTATGATAATCTATTGTAATCGTGTATGAAACTGTCTTGGTTAATTCTGAAGATTGTATGTAAGCCACCATTCTCTGATTCTCTGGTATTGTAAGATAATCATTTGTTTCAATTGGCTGAGATACAGGCAAATCTGGATATTTTTCTTTAAGTTTAGTAAATTCACTATCTGATATTAACTCTGGATCACCAGCTCCTTTACTGTAATCTAAATCAACTATATCATTCTTTTTAAAATACCATATTTCTGTATTAAATATGCCTGTGTATTTTCCAGTCAATCCTACTAATAAATTTTCTCTGCTTTCGATTTTAGTAAGACCCAAATTAAAATTATCAGGTGCTACAATATCTATCCTTAATCCGAGTAACTCTTCGTCAGCAAGACTGATGACACCGACGGCTGATGTAAAATTTTGAAACTCTGTTACACGAGTCAGTGTAGTATTATCGATTTCCATATTATGATTATTCCATAGAGTCCAAAATCTTTTTCAATTCTGGTGCCAGTTTTCTAAAACTGTAATTTCTAACAGTCTGATTAAATATAACTCTATCTTTTCTATATGCTTTTTCTGTTGATTCATCCACATAGAAATTATAATTCGAACCAGCAGAGTCAGTTATAATTCCTAATTCTGATGGTGTTGGTGGCGGTGGTGGTGGTACTTCAGTCGAAGGCGGAGCAACCAAAAGACTGCTGAAATCAAATTCGATAAGAAAGTCTACGATGTAATTAACATCTCGTATCTCTCTAGGGTCTTGATTTAATTTATACATATATTTTATTCTAGGGTCTGTTGGCGGCCAACCCTTCACATGAAAAGTTTCATTTGTTTCAATGTCTTTGAATTCGTAAGATATTCGATCAAATGTACTTATTCCATATTCACCCGTTATGTTCACTTTATCATTATCTACAGATTTTGTGATAAGAGGATCATTCACATCTGTAGAAATAAATTCACATCCGATTACTGCAGATACACCATATTCTGACTGATCATTATCCCGTGGTTCCCATATGCAGGATAGGTTAATCTGCTCAAATGTTGCATTTTCGCCCAAATCAGATATTCCTCTCTCTTGGGGAACCATAGAATTTACTATTTCATCTGTGATCATACCTCTATTTATCTAAATTATTAAGTATCAATAACTTATGAATTTTCTGGCTAAGTTATTTAAGGGTTCATAACTACTTGATACTTAAAGACTTCCATCTATTGACAAATCAACAAAAGTAGAGTATAATATAGACCTAAGATTGAGAAAGACTTACTAAATTATGAAAATAAAATACATCATCGACTACAAGGGATATGGTAACATATTCGACCTCACCAACACTCGCACTGGGGAGCATACAGAAATCACTCTTGAACAAGCTCAAGATTATCTCCCAATCGCAATGGGTGACAACGCGGACTTCGCATTCTTCTCAATCCGAGCAGAAGTTTCTCTTAAGTCATTAAAACAAGTAGAGATAATATAATTTTATGATAACAATTAAAAATACTAAATCAGAAACTCGTATCACTGAAACTGTCAATGGCATCACTCGCAGTCATGCCGTTATTCATGACCGTGATCTCTACGCAAAAGAGTTGATCACTCGGATCAAAAACTTCAAAAAATAGGTTGATTATCAATGACTTATGAATTTTATCAAAAAGAAAAATCCAATTTCGTAACCCGTTGATACTCAACTAGATAAAATACTTTACAAATTAGGAAAAATAGATTATAATATACATATAAGATTGATTATGGAAAATAAGATTCACACTGTCACTACTCAGTATCGCGAAAATTATGGCGCCCACAATTGGGATGAAACCGGGGAATGTCCTCAGTATTGGAAGAACAAGGGTGGCGAGACCTATGTTCTCTACCCATCTGTAGATGTCGTGGCTTTTGAGAAAGCGATTTCTCACAAGAATGACTACTCCGAGGTCTTTGTGATCTTTACCGATTGTCATTCTGATATTGATTCGATTCCAGCCGAGGATGAATGGCATTCCAACATTCACGTGACCATGGAAAATGATCTTTTCCATTGTTCTGTCGATGACAACAATTCTGGACAGATGCGTGATGAGATCGTCTCGAAATATAAGAGATGGCTTCTTCACCCCGATTCAAATATCAGTGATCACAGGGTTTACTACACCATGAATGATGGCAATGTTGTGACTGGAGAAAAACTTGCCGAGTGGCTTGAAAAAAATGAAGCAGTGGCTTCTTAGATAGGATACATTATGAAATTACCAATATTTACATTCTTAGTTATTATCGGAACTTTGGCACTGGCTGAAAAAGCCTCGGCTATCACATACGACCCTTGCCCTTATGCAAACGATGTAGTTGTAGCAACTATTATTATGGAAGCAGGTGGTGAATATCACATAGGGGCTCTTGAAGCAGTTTATGAAGTAATAAAGACTCGTGCCAAAAAACGGAACAAGACACTTGCTCAAGTTTGTCTACAGAGAAAACAATTCTCTTGTTGGAATGGAAAGGCTGATGGAATAAAATCCTTAGAAGCCACGATTACCAAAGCAAAGAATCACCCTCGTTGGAAAATTGCAGAAAGGATATTAGGATCAAATACAAACTTTACAAATGGTGCTGATCACTATCATGCAAATTATATCGATACGCCATACTGGGCTGATTCTATGATTGTGACCGCTAAGATAGGTCGGCACATCTTCTATAAATAAATATACTATATACTAAAAAATAAATAAAATGAATAAGAAAAAATTAATTACTATCGGTGCAGTATTACTTACTGCAAGTTTAACATACGGTCAATCACGAGCCACTATTGAAAGAGGATTGCTTGGAGCGGTCATGGGTGGCGTTATTGGAAATAATGTTGGTGATGGAGATTCTGAAACGGGTGCCATTATTGGTGGTCTAAGTGCTATCATATTTGGTGAAAAGGGAATATCACATAGGCGGTCTCATACTAGAAGTAGACATCATACTTATGGTCATTCCAGACATATACCTAGTGTAAAATTATATCCTTCAACAAAGGTCATTGAGATCAGAGAACAAGTGTGGGTGCCGGGTCGAACTATCCGAAATGCTTGTGGAGATGTTATCTATCATGAACCCGGTCACTATGAAACACATAGTCGATTTGAAACAATCAGAGTCTTTCGCTAATATTTAAAATTAATCAATACAAATCTATATTATGACAAGTGAACAACGATTAAACTTAATTAAATCTATAGTTAAGAAGTCTAAGAAAAAAATAAAACGGGAATCAAAGAAAATTAATGATGACTTTGTACCCTTGAAACCTACAGCTCCTACTGAAAACGATATCAATGAGGAGTTTGACATCTTAACCCGATACACAGCAGACCAATATATTAATGAAGAAAAATAGAATCTTTGACCGTTACGGCAGAATTGCGGCAGTTGATCACAAGTACACAGGAGAAGAGCCATCTTGGGATGGTTGTCAATCTTGGACAATCGAAAAGTTTATGAATGAGCGTTCTCGTATGTTCAATTTCTATAACTACTACTGCTCCTCTAAGGATTTATTTGATGATCTAATTAACTGGATGGTATCAAATAAATATACTAAAGATCAAATCAAAGCCATTAAATCTGGTGGAGAAAGATGTGTGAGTTTTACCGCAATGAAACTCGCTAGGGCTATGAATAATGGTATGCTCCCAACACGAGAAGATGTGATGGAATATATTAAAACAAAGCCAGGGCTCTCTGCTGATGAACCTCATAACGATGATGTGTATGTCAAAGATGAAGTTGATTCTGTCATTCGCCAAAATATCGTGAACAAAAAATCTCAAGCCTCATTGAATAGTGATGATGGAGTAAAGATGATTTCACCACTTGAGAGACTCTCCAATAAAGTGAATGAAACCATCATCTCTGAATTGGAAGTTATGATCGATGATAATGATTGGGCAGAATCACAAACAAAAGTTGAGTCTATTAATTTAGTCCAACTCTTGAAAGCAAACTCTATTCCCGTAAAAGGATTGAAAGAGATATATAACTGGCTTCAGAAATATGAAACAAGTTTACAAAATGCAATTGATAAAGAAAATGAATTTGATGTAGAGGGCTGGGCTTTCTTATCCAAACCTGCTATTCGTAATCGATTGAAAGCAATTAAAGATATGATTCTTCAGCTTGACAAATATTCAGCAACGAATAAAAAGGTTCGCAAACCTCGAAATAAGAAAGTGAAGTCTGCAGCACTACAAGTTAAGAAACTTAATTATAAAGAATCTGATGATACTTATGGAGTCCAATCTGTATCGCCACTGAATGTACCAGGCTCAAGAATGATTCTTACTTTCAATACAAAAAATCGAAGACTTGGTGTTTATGTAGCTGATAATCCAATTAGTGTAAAGGGAACAACCTTAAAAGAATGGAATGAAGACAAAAGTTTCTCATTGACAATTCGTAAGCCCGATGATATAATTCCTATTCTATTAAAGAAAACAGAAAAACAATTCACAAAAGTGATCGATGGTTTAAAAACTAAGAGAGGAATAGTGAATGGTCGAATCAACAAAGATACAATCCTATTAAGAACATTATGAGACAACCTGTAGTTATCACACCAAGTATTACAAAAGAAGACCTGAGAATCCAAGCGGAAATATTAGTTCATAAAGATAAAATGACATACGCTGAGGCAATATGTGATATTTGTGAAAAATTAATGATTGATCCACAAGATGTAAAAAGAATAGTAACTGGTCCACTTAAGACTAAGCTTGAAGCAGAAGCCATTGATAGGAATATCATAAAGAGTGATACATCTAAATTATTCTAAATTATGGGAAGATATTATACAGGAGACATTGAAGGTAAGTTCTGTTTTACAGTGCAATCATCATATGCAGCTGATCGATTTGGTTGTGAAGGAGTAGCATCACATATTCATTATAATTTTGATGAATCACACATTGATATTATTGAGAGTGAATTAAAAAAGATTGAAGACAATATTGATTTAAATGATGTTAAAGAATATTATGAAGGCACTGATGGTGAAAGTTTAAGTGGAATACATCCTAATGATCATTCAGATTATGCTGATTATATTCTAGGTAGAAAAATATTAAGTCAATTGAGAATGAATGGCGCCTGCTATTTTGAATCAGAATTATGATGAGTGGATTCCAAGCCTATACAATATACAGTGCATTAAAGTTACATTATACGCAAGAAAACTTTGATGCTTATAAGTACAATTTCAAGACTCGTGTAAATTCTAATACATATGAGAAACTAAGATTTAAATATTCATTTGAAAAACTTGCATCAAAATATAAAACCAAAGAAGAACTCATTGAATTCTATACTTCCAATTTCATTGCAGGATGTACTTGGATAATGGATATGAATGAAACAAATCTTAATGATAGGAAAGGTAGATTAGAATCTTTCTCTTATAGATTTAAAAATGATATAAATAAACTCTCTAAATATGATTTTAATGAATTGTGTTCCTGTAAGAATGGTGAAAATATTCTAATTAACGAATTCTGCAAGGAAAATATAAACATTGAAACTATTTCTATGATTGATCTTATGGTCAATTTTATTAAACCTTTATTGTCAAATTTAAATGATCCACTTGGAATGAAGCGTGATCATGCTCTGATGGCAATGAAATACAAAAACAGCTTAATCGACATAGATAGAAAAAAAATTAAGGATAATCTCATTTCTTTATTTACAAAAGAGTGATATCGTGATATAATACTATCAGTCGATTAAATACAATACAATACAATACAATACTAAAAATACAAATACAAAAATAAAATAATATGTCGTTCCAAGAACTAAAACAAAAACGTGCACAAGCAATCGCAAATCTAGTTAAGGCTGCAGAATCAACTTCTGAAAAAAAGTCTTATGGTGATGATCGTATGTGGGCACCAACAGTAGACAAAGCAGGTAATGGTTATGCCGTTATTCGCTTTCTTCCAGCAACCGAAGGTGAAGACCTCCCTTGGGTTCGTTATTGGGATCATGGCTTCAAAGGGCCGACTGGAAAATGGTACATCGAAAAGTCTTTGACTTCAATCGGACAACAAGACCCAGTAAGTGAAATGAATACTCAACTATGGAATAGTGGTATTGAATCTGATAAAGAAGTTGCTCGCCAACGTAAGCGCCGTCTTCATCATGTTTCAAACATCCTTGTGATTTCCGATTCGGCAAATCCACAAAATGAGGGTAAAGTATTCCTTTACAAGTATGGTAAGAAAATCTTTGATAAGATTATGGATGTAATGCAGCCACAATTTGAAGATGAACAGCCCGTCAATCCATTTGATTTCTGGAGTGGGGCTAACTTCAAGTTGAAGATTCGTCAAGTGGAAGGATATCGTAATTACGATAAATCTGAATTTGATTCATCATCAGAATTGTTTGATGGTGATGATTCTAAACTTGAATCCGTATTCAATGATGTATATTCTCTTAAGGAATTTGCAGACCCAGAAAAGTACAAGACATATTCAGAGTTGAAAAAGAAACTCTATGATGTTCTTGGTGAAGAAGAAATTGCCGATACGCTACAAGAAAACACAGTTGCGGAGTTGAATGTGACTCGTGAGCCTGTTATTAATAACGCTCCGACTCCTACATCCGCACTAGCTGAGACCCCAGCACCACCTACCAATGTGGATACGGAGGTCGCGGAAGGAGATGAAGACACACTTAGTTATTTTGCCAAATTGGCACAAAGTTAAGGGTTAAGAATCTCTCCATGGCACAGATCGGCATCAGAAATGGTGCCGATCTTTTTGCTTAAAAGCAAGCTGCAACAAGTTCTAGTGTACGATCAATATGCCTATCAGAATTGATCGTTGTATTTGTAATATTTTGATCTCCTGCATTATTAACAACAGCAGTATTACCTACACTATTACTAGCTGCTTTAAGTGCTTCGGCTTCTTTCATTTGATCAATCTGTCTCTGATTCGTCTCAAGTTGTGCTCCAGATGAATTCTCTGCAAGAAGGATTTTCCTTCTTTCCGCGACGAATTCGTTGTGATCTGCACCATATAATGAACCTAACTTGTTCATGTCTGATTCAGAATGTTTCCCAGACTTCTTCATTGACTTGAGTATCTGCCGCTTTATGAACAAATCGAATTGTTCCTCTGATATTTGCCCAGTGCGTAATCCGTGCTCTTGTAATCTAAGTTTTTTTCTCGCGCCTTCTGCACTTTGAGATGAGTTTGATCTAGCTAATCCATCCAGCACTTTCTTTTTAATATCTGGGTCCATCTCATCACCACTTGCAACTTGACCGATCGCTTTGTTACTCATAGCACCAACTTCACCATACTGCTTAAAAGTCTTGTCACTAAACTTATTAACTGACTTATTCGATAAAGATGCTGTTGAGGCAGACCCTACAGTTTTTGGAGCAGCGGCCACTCCTGTTGCTATTACCGACATATTTTTCATTACTTCAGCAACTGTTTTTAATTTCAGTTTAGAAAGTCTTTTAATCTGATCAACAAATTCTTCTAATTTATCAGGCTCGCCAGTATCGAAATTCTGGATAGCCTCTCCAAGACTATCGATTGATCCTGCAACTGTTTCTAAGTCTGGTCCAACCTTACCTAATTCAATAAATTTACCAACAGGATCATCTGAAAAGAAATTCAATACTCCTCCAACAGCCGCAGCCGCCGCAAAGGCTACTAAAGCTGCAGATACTGCGGCTATTCCACCAGAAGCTAGATAAAGACCCGGTCCAACACTAGATAGTAGTACAAGAGAATCAATAAAACCTGATAAGAAGTCACCCACAGCCTCAATTACCATACTTGTAGCCATTCCAAATCCAACTAAAAAGGGTGTCATTAATTCTAGAGCCTTACCAAACATCATAAAGGCTCCTGCTGCCGGAATCATTGCTGCACCAAGCGCTGCTATTGCCGCGGCACCTATAAAGATTGCAGGTGAGATAAATGATAGACCGAAAGCAGCTAAGCCTAATGCAGCCAGAACTCCTATTCCTATTCCCACACCTTTCCAATTAATATCAGCAAATTGTTGAAAGGCTTTACCCGTAATAAACATTGCACTACCAAGGGCAATAAGTACACCTGCTCCTATTAAATATTTTGGATTCGAAATTGCTTTAAGACCTTTACCCAATCCTTTTAACAATCCAGATATTCCCGCACCTGCGCCTTTTCCTATTCCAGCCATCGCGCCTCCAGCTGCCCCACCTGCCGCGGCCTTTGCACCACCAAAACCAAATTTAGATTTAATACTATCTTTAATTGAACTTAAAACGCCACCTGCCGCCTTTTTTTCAGGGCCACTATCTTTAGAATCATTGTCACTTATCTCATTGAGAGCTTCGATTTGCCTCTCTTGTCTAGCTATATCTTCTTTACGATTTTCTCTAGCCTGTAATACATCACCTTCTGATGATTCTACTAATGATTCTAGAGATGAACTTGTATTTGTAATAGCCTCAAGAGCATCAGGGGGAATAACAGAAGATGCTGCTCCTGCTGGAGCACCTCCAACTGCTGGAGCACCTCCACCTACACCACCAGTAATATTATCGACTGCTTCCTGTGGATCAAATTTCTTGGCAGCCTTGGAAATTCTATTTAATAGACCTTGGCGAATCAGAAAGAATCTAGTCTTTGTAAGAAAATCTTGTTCTGGCGTTGCACCAAGAACATCATTAAGTGACATCTTTGGATCAATTTCTAATTCAACACCCTCTGTTGCTTTTTCAACCTTTTGAAGAATATTTCTCTTTATTCTTAACCATCTTAAAGCATGGATTATATTTATTTTTGGAGATTCACCAAGAATATCAGATAATTTCAATTGCTTATCAATATCTAAGTCTAGATTACCACCCTTTGTGGCTTTATCAACAGATTGAAGAATATTACTCCTAACTTTTAAAAATTTAAAAGCCAATGCGAAATTTAAATTCTTCAATTCCGTCATATCACCCATTAAGGATGATAAAGAAATAGTCTTATCAATATCTAATTCTAACTTGCCACCTCCTGTAGCCTTTTGGACAGAATCCAAGATATTGCCTTTTATGGCATCAAGTTCATCCACGAACTTTAGATTACTACTTTTTATACCAGAAACTAACTGCTTAGTTGCATCGTCGATAGTCTTGCCAAGTTCGCCCGCTTGTTTTTCAAGTGATACTTGCAATTTATCATTGATGTCATTAAGTTTATTATTTTCCTCAGGCATTTCTTTGTTTTATTCTCTCATTTTCTTCTTTAATATAATTCTGTAACATTCCAATGTAAATTTGTCTTTCCCATGGCAACATATTATCTAGTTCAGTCAAACTATATTTATGATGCTGCATCAAGGAGAAGTTAGTCTGATAGTGATTAACCAGTGATTCGTGAGAAAGACTTAGATAAAAAAATCACTCAGTCCAGAAAGTTTATATTCATTTTCATGTCCACAGAACTTGCATGTATATTTAAGATTATGTTCTAGTTTAGGTTGGTTAGCAATAAATTTTTGAATAGACTCTAAGTGTTTATGTCCTAAAGAATCAACGAAAGTTTCGAGTTCACTTCGATCTGTTTCATCCGTAAGATAAACATTATCTTTATCAAAGATAGACTCAATTGATGCAATGATAGCTGATGTTACATCATTATCATCTTCCATTGAATCTATATCTTTAACACGAATTGAGCGAAGAGTGAGACCAATCTCTTCTTCAATAATAATTCTAGGGTCCACTTCTGTTTCGGGCCAGTGAATTTTAGCTTCTGTTAAATCAAGGGTTACTACATTTTCTTTACCACACTCTTCACATTTGATATTGAAATCTACTGTCTCTCCAACACTGATCGCTCTTAGTTGAAGGAATATATATTCGAGATCGAACATGGTCAGATCGTTTACTTTAATTTTATTAAATGCACAAACATTAATAATTTCTTTAATCATCTTGAGGATTTGTTTTTGATCCTCAGATTGTTGAGCTTGGATTAATAGTTTTTCTTCTTTAACAAGGAATGGTCTTATCTCGATCTTTTTCTTTGTAGATGGAATCTCAATCGTGTGTTTAGATGTTTCTAATACTGGTAATGGCATAATATTTTAATAATTTAGTTAATGATTTAGTTAATAATATATTTATACAGATTTAAATTTTATCCCCTTCATGTATAATATCTCGGCATGCAAAAGTTACTGACAATTTTAAGGCAGAATCCACTGTTTCATTTGATTTTTCAATAGCACTCACAGTTATAGGATAGCAATCGACGGCTTTTATAGCATATTTAGGATTATTTTGTTTATCTTCATGTTGAAAAGATAAATCAGCTACATATTCATCAAGATAACGAGCCTTGTATGTTTTTTGATCAATGATTCCTGCTTGCCATGTTTCAAAGATTTTCTTTACGTAAAAATCTTCTGTTAGTCTGAATGTAACACTGAGTTCATCATTCAGATAACCACTTGGCATTTTTAATAAATTTCTATACATCGAATAATCAATGCTTTCAATTTGTTTGCCTGGAAATGTGATGGATTCACAAAGTAGCGTCTGTGCACTCAAGTCAAATCCTTCGACTTCATCTATTACATATTGAGGTGCGTTGAAGAAAGCCGTGAATCTATTTGGATTTGCTAATCCTCTCTTGTTTATCTGACCTAATAATGCTTTTATTGTTCTGGTATCCATATTAATATATTAATTCTTTTGATGCCTTCCAAATGATTGCTTTACTTTTTCTGACAAATTGTTCAGTTGGTAGAAATAGTGCTGCTTCCCATTCTGTTGCTGGGACTTCGGCAATTGTTGATTTTACATTTGAATTTAAGTATCTCTTAAAGCACGGCGCAAATTCTTTTAGTTTTGAAGATGATTTAAGAAAATTGTATGTGATTCTAAATCTTGTTGAGTCATTATATTTCTTATTACTCTTAAAATCTAAAAGTTTATCAAAGAATTTTGCTCTCAATGTAGGAGATAAGTAGTGTAAATTTAATCCATAGAAACCATCTGATGTTCTTTTTACCATAATGATAAGAGGAAATCTATCATAGTAGGGTAGTGTATCTTTTGTTTTTGGATCATAGAAATACATGAACATACGACCCGAAAGAGGTTTGTCTACCTTTTTCAATGCACTATCTTTTAGTAATCCAGTACGTGAAGGTCTAGTAATAGACGAAAGTGTTTTTCTGAACCATTTGAGTGATTCATCTGATCTAGGATTAACACCTGCTCTAAAAGCCTTTGCCTGAATTTTATCAAAATAAGAAGTCTTTGCCATATAATATATTTATATCATGTTAGTAGTTTTATTCCAAATGATTTCATTGTTCTTTCAGTCCATATCTGAAATACCCAACCACGACTATCACAATATTCTCTTGCTGCTTCCCATTTAGATTGATTTTTTACGTATGTCATCACCTCATTGATATATTTTTTAGTCTTCCTTGATCTTACCTTTGGTTCCTTTGTTTGTGCTTCTGGTTTTATTTCGATAATATAAGTTTTCCCATCTGACAACTTTATTTTTAAATCTGTATAATATCTGTGCATTTTTCCATCAGTCTTACACTTGTATGGAACAACTACTTCTTCACTAGACCATTTTACCACTTTAGGGTGCTCATCAAGCCATCTGAAAGCCTGTCTTTCCCATAGGGATCGAAACACACAATTTGATGAATCACCTTCATATTTATTAATATTCTTAACTCTATATTTTCCTTTGTATGTTTTCATATAAATAGATATAACTAATTATTTATATGGATACACCTACACTACTATTCCCCTTGGAGATTTCCTCCCAGCCTGAAAGACCAACCATAAGATTCACAGCCTATGACCGAAGTAATGGTAAAGCTGATCAGCATCATATAGTTCTTCCATGTCCACAATCCTTAGCATTCTCAGATGCTGCCGACTTTAGTTCAATAGATTTAGGTGCACTTGGTGGTACAATAGCAAGTGGAGTAGAAAATGGTGTGGGTAATACTGTATCTTCGACCAGAGTAACTGATGTTCTACAAGTCGCTGCAGCAAAAACGCCAAGTTCTGATACTGTATCATTTGTTCGGAAGACTGTAGTAAATCCAAATACAAATACTACTTTTAAATCTAATAGAGTTCGTAACTTTGCATTTAATTTTAAGATGATTGCAAGATCACAACAAGAGTCTGATGTAATTCGATCAATACATTCTAAATTCAGAAAATTTACATACGCATCACAAAGTGGTGGTGGTAGTAATCTGATGTTAGATTTTCCTCCAGTGTGGACGATTCGTTTTCTTGATTTTTCATCGGATACTGATGAAAATACATTCATACCTAAAATATATTCTTGTTATCTTACCCAAGTTGAATCTACATTCAATTCTGATGCCAATCTTTATTTTAGGGATTCTGCACCTCTTGTAGTTGATATCTCTTTACAGTATCAAGAGACAAGGGCTCTTACAAGAAATGATATCGATAGTATGGATAATGATGTTGCAGGTCGCCGAGGAATTGATGAGAGTGGTAATCCTAGAGTCACACCTAAACCTACAGTACAAAATCAAGAAGCAAAGCCAACAGCTACTACACCACTATCAAGCAGAGGCCGCCGTCCGCGAGCAGGTGCTAGGAGAAATATAGTAGATAGAAGAAGAGGATAAAAATATGAGATTTTTTTCACAGTTTCCAATTACAGATTATAAAATTAATGGAGAGGCCACTTCTTCTTCATTAATTGATATTTACAGACACGTTGATGTCAATGAAACATTAATTGATGATATAACAAGTTATAGATTATATAATATTAAAGATGGTGAAAGACCTGATATCGTTTCATTTAAATTATACGGTTCACCAGAATATCATTGGAGTTTTTTCATAATAAATGAAGAACTGAATAGTATGAATGATTGGCCAAGGAGTTTTAATGAACAGGCTTCTTTCATTGATAAAAAGTATGATGAACATTCCGTCTTAGAGTTTTTTCCATATCAAGAAACATTAATAAATGCATTCCCACTTGAAAGTATACCTTCTAGATTCACTACATTTGATCTACCAAATGGGAATGGAGCCTACAGCAGGATTATTGATGGAACTTATGGCGAACCCAGATGGATAATATCTCGTATCGATGGACAAAGGATAATTATTTCTATCCGTAAATATGATGCAGATGATGAATTATCATATGCCTGGACGATTAAGAATATAACGCCAGGAACCATTAATAGTGATCCTTTCATAAGACTTCCAAAGGGTTCCTTAAATGATGTATTCGCTCAAAGATTTTGGGAACAGACAGGATGGTATAATGAAATAACATCTACCAATGTTGTCGAAGAACCAAAATTCACATTTGGTAAAGAAATATTAAAATATCATAATTATTTTGGAAATATAGATTTTAGTGATCCGAATGTAAAAATAAAAGTTAAGGGAACAAATCACGAAGCAGATGTTGAAGCTTATGATTCTGAAAGACTTCAACTTTGGGTCAAAAATATTTCTGCCAATTCTTTTCTATCTAATGATGAACTCACTTATGTATTAGATTATGATTCGGATGCTGCAGTATCAGAGAGAGAAACTTGGTTAAATACCAATATCTTACCTTGGTTACAAGAACATCACGGCGATCAATACAATAATTTAATTAATGATGAAAGAGTTATATCAGATAATATTCTTCCTTATACACGAGGTTTTTTAGATACTAATTCAGCCTCGAATACTTCGACAACGATACTTGGAGAAGTATTGAATGTAGGAAATGGAATCATTAAATTGGGAACCTTAGATTCTAATATTCAATTTAGTATAACTTCTGGCGGAGTTGGTAATATCATTGGAGTTGATTCGTCTACATCATACAATGTTTCATCTACAAGTGGTCGTGTAATGGATGATTCTTCTAATGAAATGCAGGTAACCATTGCATCAATGCCTGAAATTAGTGGAACATACTTTGCAACAGACAGCTTACTTGACTATGTTCCTGCAGCAGGACCTATTGATGGAATGACTAAATGGATTCACCCTGAAACCGGAACCACCATCGTAGCAAATAATTTTATTGAGACAAGAGGCTACGAGTATTTACTCACCACTTTTTTCTATCCAGATGAGCAACCCCATAACATTATCGTCGGCCTTGGTGGAGTTGCTCCTAACTTTATTGATCGGCCTTGGAAGACTATTCAGAATCCTAATATTGGCTTTGGAATCTCAGTTACTGCTCCTATCGTAAATTCAATCACATTAGGTAATGGTAGTGGAACATATACAGTAGGAGAAAAAGTCACACAGAATATTTCTTATGATAGAAGTAAATATGATGCAGGTGGTGTAGATAGTACCGGGATTATAAGTGGGACTAATTTCTTTAGAGGATCAATCACATCCTTTGTAAATAAGAGTGTTACAGATTTATTATATTCTGATTATCTCCCTAATGTGGAATTTAAGACCAAACGTACATGGTTAAAGTCTTATAACGCACCACATAATTATTTAAGTGATGATGGAGATGATATTACTACGTATGATGCTCTAAAAGCCGATGCAGATAATGATGCTTATGTCACTTATTTTTCTGCTGAAGAAGAAGAGAATGAATCTAAGAAGAATATAAGAGTATTGAGGGATGCAGATGTCGAATCATTTGCAGATTATTATAAAGAACTGATCAATGAATAATGTATCAAGAAATATTGACTTTGGTACTAATAAAAGTGTTGTACCGGGCGCCTATAAAATAAAAACAGTTACTTTTTTTAATCATGATTCGAAAGAACTTGAAATACAAAATGTAATAACTAAAATTTCTATTACGGAAAGTATCTATTCAAATACTCTCATATGTAAGATGAATATTAGAGATACCAATAATCTCATTGAAGATTTTCCTCTTATTGGTCAAGAAAGAGTTAAAGTAAAATTTGAGAGGCGTGGCGAAGACGGCACAGATAAGTCTATTGACTTAGAATTTTTTATTACGGAATATCCTTTATATGGTAGAGGTTCTGAAAAGCACGTACAAGTTTTTTCTTTCACTGGTATTTCAAAACACGCATATCTTTCTAGATTCAAGAAAATATCTCGTTCTTTTACAGGTCTGACATCTGATGAGATTTCTAATATCATAACAAAGGATTTGGGTGCAGACAGTTTTGTCTTAAATAGCCCTCCTATATCAAGATTCAAGGGAACTATCAATACACAAACACCACTAGATGCTGTAGAATGGTTGAGGAAGAAGTCATTCGATGATAATCAATCACCTTATTATCTTTATCAGAATCTTCATGGCGACATTAATCTGTCTTCACACACTGAATTGGTTGAGCAGGAGACTTATCTTGAATATTATAGTAGTAGAGATTTTAATCACCTACCAAATAGTGAAGATGATTATCTTGAAAGAAAACATAGAATACTTGAAATAACTTCTGATCTTAAACTAGGGAAAATATTTCAGGCTATTGATGGAGCATATGCTTCAGAAAATTTTTATCTTGACATTGGAAATAAAACTTTCACTTCAACTGAATTTTCTCATTCTCTTGAAAAAAATTCTCTTGGAAAAAAATCACCTTTCTCTTCAAGTTTTTTAATTGAAGATGAATCAATCAATAATAAATTTCAGTCTCATCACGAATATATTTCGACTAATGCTCTTGCCTTTGGTGATATAAATAAGAATTATAACGAGATGAAAAAAGAAAGTGGGGGCATTACCAAAGCCTTCGTTGAAAATCTTGAGACTATTACACACGATTTAAAACTGTTTGGAGATTTTGATTTAAATGCTGGAAAAGTTATTCATATAACACTTCCTCGGGCGGTAGAACCTGCAATACAGAGAGAGGTAGTTCATGAGACTAAAGATGGATACATTGATGAACATCTATCTGGTAGATATCTAATAACATCTTCTATACACACATTTGAAGATGGTGAATATTTTACACGACTTAAGTTGAAGAGAGATTCCTTTACTATAGATTTATAATTATGAATACTGAAAATTTTATGAAGAACGGTGGAAGATTTCACTGGTTCACAGGTGTTGTTGAAGATATCCAAGACCCTAAAGAGATGGGCAGGGTTCGTGTGAGATGTTATGGTTATCACACAAAGAATAAAGATGATATCCCAACAGAAGATTTACCTTGGGCATCACCAATGCTTCCGATCACTTCTCCATCAATGACAGAATTGGGTACTTCGGCTACAGGATTATTAAAAGGTACATGGGTAATTGGTTTCTTTAGAGATGGCTCTAATGGTCAAGACCCTATTATTATGGGAACGATTCCTTCGATGTCTTCTGCTGTTGATTATCAATATGGATTTACTGATCCAGAAGAAAGATATCCAGTAGCATCTAAGTTAGATATTCCAGAAACACCACTTGCAGCCAAATCGAATGAAGAGGCTTATAAAACAGCATTCTCCTACACAAAGAAAGTAGAATTGAGAGATACTCATGATATTGTTCCAACTGCAAATGCTGCTCACAATAATGATTGGATGTTTCCTCCCATTGATTCTGTTATTAAACCACAATATCCAAAGAATCATGTTATGGCTTATGAGAAAGCCGATGATACGAAGGAAGATTCTCATATAGTTGAATATGATGTGACACCGGGTCAAGAAAGAATCTCAACTATTCATAGAACTGGAACGTATCATGAAATAACACCAACGGGTGATGAAACAACCACAATTGTTGGAAGTGAATTTAAGATAGTTGTTAAAGATCAAAATGTTAATGTCGTAGGAAATTGTAATTTAACAGTTGACGCTAACTGTTCGACTTACATTAAAGGTAATTGGAATATTCAGGTTGATGGAAATGTAGTTACAAATGTCGGAGGCAGTTACGAAGAAAATATTGGCACCACATTGAAACAGACTACTGGTGGAACGTGTACAGAGTCTTATGGTGGAAATCAAACAACAACTGCTCCCAATATACTACTGAATTGATATAAATAGAAATATGGGTAATAGTTTTTCAGATAGTAATACAACTTCTCTTGTTTCCAGAAGGAGATCATATGCTGATCTACCCCTATCTTTTGCAATCCATCCCAATACAAAAGACCTCACAGCATTGAAAGACATCGATGCAGTAAAACAGTCTGTTAAGAATCTTGTATTAACAAATTTTACCGAAAGACCATTTCAGCCCAGAGTAGGATCAAATGTGACACGTTTGTTATTTGAGAATTCTGATCCATACACACAACTGGCTATTAAAGATGAAATTCTCAGAGTATTAAGAGAATATGAACCCAGAGTAAATGGTGTGACAGTGGAAGTGATTGATCAATCTGATCGTAATTCATACCAAATTAATATACAATTCAACGTAATATTCTCTGACAGAAGAGAAGAAACTAATTTTTACCTCGAAAGAACACGATAATGGCACAATTCAATGTAACAGAACTAGACTTTGATAGGATAAAAGAAAATCTTATTAATTATTATAAAAATTATCCTGGCGATAAATATAAGGATTATGATTTTGAGGGCGCCGGACTTAATGTGTTGATGGATATTCTTGCATATAATACACACTATAATGCAATTACAGCACATACTTCAATTAATGAAACATTTCTTGATTCTGCTCAATTGAGAGCAAATGTAGTTTCACGAGCCAAACTATTAGGTTACACACCAAATAGTGTGAGAGCATCATACTGTTCTCTCACATTACAATTTGATGCTTCAGTTAATTCTAGTCAAGAATCTTTTACACTTGTGGGCGGAAAGAAAATTACAACAAAGATTGATGGCACGACCTATACATTCATAACTCTTCAAGATTCTACTACATCTCTAGTTGATGGAAAATATACATTTGAGGATATAGTATTCTATCAAGGGATAGTTAAAACTCAAAGATTTGTTGTTCGTGATACTGCAGAAAGTGGACAGAAATATGTATTGAAAGATGTTACAGCTGATGTATCACAATTAAAAGTTAAAGTTTATGATAACGTAAACAGTGATAATTTTTCAATCTATACAAAATTTGCCACATTTAATGATATAACAGATAGTAGTGAAATATATTTTATCACAGAAAATCATGATGGAAATTATGAAATAGAATTTGGTAATAATGTCTATGGTAAAAAACCAAGTTCTCAGAATATTATTGAATTTGAATACGTAAGTACACTTGGAGAACAAGCAAATAATGCAACTTCTTTCACATGGGCATCGAGTGATCCAGCTCCGACTGCAATCACATTGGTATCTAAGGCTGCAGGAGGTGCGCCCAAAGAAAGTACTGAATCAATTCGATTTAATGCTCCACTAACATTTGCATCACAAGAAAGAGCAGTTACAGTTGATGATTACTTAGCTTTAATTAATAGAGATTTTCCTGCAGCTGACATTATTTCTGTTTGGGGCGGTCAAGATAATGTTCCACCCCAATATGGAAAGATTTTTATATCAATAAAACCTAGTTCAGAAAATACATTAACGGATACTGAAAAACAACAATTAACAGATTTACTATCTTCAAAAAATGTTGCATCAACTACCACAGAAATAGTTGATCCAGATTTTACATATCTATATTTTGATGTATTCTTTAAGTATAATTCAAATCAGACTGACTTGAGTAAAAATGATCTTGAATCTGATGTAAGAACAGTTTTAAGAAATTATAATGATGATGTTATCTCAAGTTTCAATACTGTATTCCGTCATTCAAATCTACTATCTACGATTGATAGTTCAAATGATTCGATCATCAGTTCAGTTGCTAGAGTCTATGCTTATAAACAAAAGGCTTTGCAAGAAGGAGATACAATATCGTCTGAACTCTCATTTGGATTTGAGATTTATGGTGATATAGATGATAATGAATCCTTTATATCCTCAGACACATTCAAATATCTTGATTTCATTGTTAGTTTAAGTGATGAACCTTTAAATGCTACAACAAGAAAGATATCTATTTTTAGAGTTGACTCTACAGGAGCCATGATCAAGGTTCAAGATAATGTTGGCACACTCACACCATCCACGGGTTTAATTGCATTAAATCCTATACCAACTCAAGAAGCAAAGACAATTAACATATATGTTTCTCCAGCTTCAAATGATGTTGTTGCAAAAAGAAATAATTTAATTCAATTTGATGTTGATAAATCTGATATTTCTGGAGACATCGATACTATTGCTGTAGGTGGAGCATCTGGTGCTGGCGATTATAAAACGTATAATAGACAAGATTAATGGAAATAGCAATTGCAACAGCGAGGCCCGCAACCACACAATCAAATACTGTGGATTCTCTTGTGCCTATGCACTTGAGAGAAGGTGCTAAAAACTTCATTAATTTTATTGAAGATTATTATTCTTATCTGAATACTGATGGGCTACCATCAAAAGATATAGACAATATTGTTTCAGAACAAGATATTGATCGTACATCTATTCAGTATTTGGATTTGATACAAAAAGAGATAGCCAAAAATATTCCGAGGGCAGCCGCATTTGATAGAGTTTCTCTTTACAAGAAAATAGTCAAGTATTATTTGACAAAGGGTTCCGAAGACAGTATTATAAATTTCTTTAAGATTTTTTATGATGATGTCATCTCTATTCAGTATCCTCGTGAGCAGTTATTTAAACTATCATCTGGTAATTATAATGGCGCGACCTATCTCGATACTAAAGGATTTTTATCTGATTCAGATGTTATCCAAGATAGTTTTTTCTGGCAGGATTTTTCATATGTGATTAACTCTTCGGTATCGGTACTTGAATGGAAGAATTCATTCAATGATCTGGTTCATCCTGCAGGATTTAAATTCTTTGCAATATTATCTTTACTTATAGCAAGAAGAAACAATTGGATAGGTCGATTTGTTAGATTTAATTCACTGACACGGAAATACGAGAAAACACTACCCGACAACTATTATGATTTGTATAAGACACGAAACTATGATGATCTCAATTGGCAAATAGGATTAACTCAGCCACATAAGTCAGATTATAGTGATGATATTGGTGATCATATGCCAATGTTTCAATATGGTTTATTAGGGAATGTGATCAATGTGAATCTAACTCTTAAGAATTTCCAGAAAATCAATGAACTTGATGAAGATGGATTTCTTAGACTTGTTAAAGTAACTCTATTATTTTTATCACAAAGTGATGCAAATCATTATGAAACTACCAGAGATGACTACATTAAAAATTTAAAATTCTTGGATAAAGATAGTATCAATGAATATAAAAATGTAACGATAAATAAAACTATTAATAGGAATAGACTATTTTCAAATATATCTAGCTTTATATCAGTAAGTTCAACTGAATCATTTAATCTTATAACATTAAGTGGTGATGATATAACAACTCTAACAAACTCCAATGAAATCAATATTATCACTTGAATATATCTCATTTTCATTTTAAATACATATAAATAACATCGATGAGCGCAATAATTACAAATAATTTTAGAAAAGAATCTTGTAAAAGATTTATAGACGATGTAATCTCTTCTGGGAGCGATTACTTCATTGGACTGGGGAAAACTGATAAGTGGCCAGATGACGCTACGTTACCAGAAGACAATCCGTTGTTTTCTGTTCCACTACCAAACGGAACCATTATCGAAGATGCTGATGTACTAGACAATCTTATTTCCTTGGTAAAAGTATCTGATCAAAAAGCTCTTATCCCAAGGAACGAATGGAAAAGTGGTAGAAAATATAAAGTTTACGATCCATATGATCCTAAAACTTTCGATCTTGAGGGCAGCCAATATCCTTCATACATTACAGTAAATAATAATATCTATGTCTGCTTAGATAATAAAAATGATAATGGTGAGTTAGTAGCATCAACTGAATCACCATACGGTGCTACATTGACAGCCTATACCACATTTGACACAGATAATCATGTAAGGAAGACAAGTGATAGTTACGTCTGGGCATTTCTACAGAATAATGATGAAGCTTCACCATTTTACACTCCAGAATTTATTCCAGTCAATGTCGATTTGACTGATTTTACAAATGCCCGTGCAGCTACAGGTGGACTTCTATATAATTTTAATGTAGAAACTAGTGGAACAGGTCTCGACAGTACTACAGTATTCAAATTAACTGGAATTGATGTAAATGGTAACGCTAAGCCCGAAGTGATTCTAAATACCGATTCAAGATTTGCTTTACAAATTGGTGGTGGTAATAACTCTCTTCAGAGAATTGATTATGTCGATATAAATGATGTATCATCACCTTCGGATGTTTTAACTGGTTATTTTAAAGCAACAGTTCAAGTTTATAATTCTAATGGCACTTTGAGAGATGATGTTGTTGTTAGACCTCTTATTGCCCCGCTAGATGGTTTTGGCTCTAGACCTATGTCTGATCTACCTTCCTTTTATGCCGGCTGTTATAGTCGATTTACAGGAACAGTCGATGGTGAAGCCCTTGTGGATACACCCATTCGTCAGATATCTCTTGTAAAAAATCCAGAAAGAAGTCTTGATAGCCCATCGGTTAATGATGATGGTGCATCATATGAAGATGAAAATGCCTTGGATGCAGTTAATTACATTCAATTTGCCCCAGGTACACTTGCGGCCGCGGCTCCGACTGGATCAATAATTTTGCAGACTCATACAGGCTCGGATACCATTGCATATGTTGATGGCTATGATACTACAAATGATAGAATTTATTATCACAGTAATTCCAGTAATGATGTGAATTATATTCCATTTTCTGCCGACGATGATATAACTGTAACACCTTCTACTGGAGGCGAAGCACTAACTTATACAGGCAGCGAAATCACTGGATTAGTAAATAGTGAGTATGTTCACAATACAGGTAAGGTCATGTTTGTTGATCATCGCAAGAAGATCGTGAGAAATATTGATCAAACCGAAGATATTAAAATAGTAATACAATTCTAATGGCAGATGTAACAATAACAGGTTTGCCTGGTGGGACTACTCCATCCGGCTCAGAATTAATAGTATTAGATCAGGGCGGATCGACTGTAAGATTATCTTTATCAGATATCTTTCTACAAGGTGGCGAAGAGACTTTAACCAGTTTCTCGTATGATAATAATACAAATGTATTTTCATACATTGCAGAAGATGGAAATTCTTCTGACATAAATTTTGGAGATGAATTTCTAACACAAGAGATAGGAACTGATTGGAATACAGGTACACCCCAAGGTAATGATAAACTCTATATTAAAAATATAGGTGCACACACTGATTACGATCCAATTGGATCTGGTTCTGATGTGGATAGTAATAATAATTATTTCTTGGATAAAGATGAATTTTCATTAGTCATCTCTGATAATGATAATAGTACAGATGGGCCAAATTCACATGGTATAGTATTATATAATTCATCTGGTACAGCCGGAAGTTTTGCACCAAGTATTTTATTCGCAAGTAAGGAGACTGGTTCCACTGATTTTAGAGCAGCGACTGCAGGAATTTATTGCCGAAGCCCACTTGGAGTTGGAGGAGTTGTAGGTGCAACTAGTGAATCAGATACTAATTATGGTGATGGTGAACTGATTTTTGCTACTTCGGGTCTATTAAATGATACTACGATTAATAGTAAAGGTTTAACACAAAGAATGGTAATTGATCGTTCTGGTAAGGTTGGTATTGGTGTCAGTAATCCAGCAGAAGCTTTAGATGTCAGTGGTAATATTAGTTCTAGTGGTAATATTAGTGCTAGTGGAGATGTTAGTGCAGGTGGAGATGTTATCGTGATTGGAACTGTTACAACATCTACTCCAACTAATAATGGTCATGCCACAACCAAGCTTTATGTAGATAATGCTATCACTGCTTCAAATTCTGTTGCAGCTACTCTTTTGGATGAAAGTGTAACTTTACCAAAGTTAGCTCCTCAGACTGATCAGACAATCATTGGTAATATATCGGGAGCATCTGCCTCGCCTGTTGAAGTGCCTATTGTGGGAGGCATACTTATTAATAATGATAGTCTAGGAACAGATGATACAAAGGGTGCAACCCAAGGTAGTGTTAAGGCTTATGTTGATTCAGAAATAGCGACTGTTAGTTCAACGATACCGACGGTCAATGATTATAAACCAAACATTGTACAAGTTGTTAAGACTAATAGCCAAGTTATAACCACCAATCCAAACAATCAATGGTTTGATATTCCCGGTCTTACAGCTAGTATTATCCCAAAGTACTCTAATTCCAAGATGTATGTTCAAGCTTCTGTTTCTGCTGCTGTAAATAATGCTTCATATTCAGTAATATTTAAATTACTTAGAGAGGTTCAGTCAGATTCTAGCCCGGAGGGATTCCGAGACATCCATGGTTCTTTAGGCGACCTCGATAATCTAAATAGACAAGCTACATTTGCAGTAGGCTACTACGGAGGATACGCAATGCAAACTGGTGGAATTAATTACCTTGATAATCCCAGTGTTCTGGATTCACCGAAAGTAGTATGGGTAACAACTAATACTTCTACTGGTGATGTGTTCGACACTGCATATTACTACGACGAAATCAATCAGTACTGGTATAATGGGAGAGATTTAGTGAATGGTGTCCCAACTCCTAACAACTCAGGCGGATATTTCCTCTGGAGTCAAGCAAATAACAGATGGCAATTTGGCGCGACCCTTAGTTATGCACAAGCCGGTTCGGCTTATTTAAGTCCAAGTCCTACTGAAGCTGAAGGCTTTTGGTCAATTGATGCCAATCAGAATTGGCTTGGGAATGCCTCAATAAGAGCCAGATGTAGAAGATTTTTGTATTCTACTAATCAAACCGACGAGACAATGACTGTAGGAGTACCTATTTCGTATAAGATTCAGTGTACGTGTGAGACAACCGTTGATATTTATATTAACAGATCGAATACAAAAGCTAGTGCAAATCATTCGCCCGTCGGAATTTCTACACTAACTATACAAGAAATGTATCAGTAATATTTCGTGATAGTGATCACAATTTAATACATTAATTTATTATAAATAATTGATATGTCAGAAAACACAATAAAAACTTATAGTGACCCACCATACAATGATGATTTTCATTCCATTGATCCAGCCACAGGAAAAACACCCGAAGAAAAAAATTATCTAAGGATTTTATATAAGCCTGGTGTTAGTGTTCAGTCACGAGAATTGAATCAGATGCAATCTGTGATTCAGTCTCAGATTGATAAATTTGGACAGGGAGTATTTTCTGATGGCGCATCAGTCATCGATGGCGAAAAGAATTTCGAAGATGATATCTATGCAATCGATGTAGAGTTCGATACAGCACCGGGTTCTGCAATCGATAATCTTATTATGATTAAGAATGGTGCCGGTAGCATAGACTCGACGCCTGCCCAGAGTGTTCTTGAAGCATCTATCATGAAGGCTGATCCAATTGGAACATCTGATACTGAATATAGACTTTTCATTCGTTATGAAAATTCAGTTCAAGATAATGATAATGAAAATATTAGAGAATTTTCTAATGATGATGTTATCTATGCTTTAGAAGACTTTGGTACGATTGCAGAAGCAAATGGTAGAATTGGTAAAATTACCTCTATCAAATATGCTGCCCTAGCCAAGGTAGAGAGTGGCGTTTTCTTTGTTAAGGGTGAGTTTGTCTTATGTGATGAGCAAGAAATCTACATGATTAAACCTAATAGAGACTATCTAATTAGTGGTAAAGTTGTCCTTGAAGTTATTGAAAGTGTAAAATCATCGGGCTCTGATCCCACACTTTTAGATAATGCCGCAGGAACACCGAATTTTAATGCGCCAGGCGCAGACAGATATGCAATAGAACTTGATCTAGCATTCATTAGTGATGACGCTACAGTTGCTGGTACTCAAACTGGTGATGATTATACTTTTATTAATGATAATAGTTCTGTGGTCATTGGTAAAAATAATGATATCATTGCACAAGGTTCATTTTCAGAGATATTGACAATTGTCCATAATAATATTCAAGAAAAATCAAAAACTATATTTTCCGATAATATTGAATCTACTTTGGCACGAAGAACTTCTGAAGAAAGTGGTGACTATGCAGTAAATCCATTTGTGATTGATATTCGTGAATATCTAAATGATACAACTGACTCAGAGAATAGAGGATTATTTACATCTGATCAAATTAAAACTTTTGGAATTGAAGTAGAAGTAGGAGATATTTCTGGTGTTGCACCAGATTCGAATACAAATATTGATCCTAGCTCAAGTGATACAATGGTTCATGATTATGGTAAATCTAGATTTGTCATTGGTATTGAACCCTCGGTGGCTTATGTTGAAGGATTTAGGATTGCTCCAGAATCAAGAGTAGATGTTCCAGTCCCGAAGGCAAGAACAACAGATAATAATGTTGAAGTATACACCACTGCTCGATTAGGAAATTATCTTGAGTGTGATGGATTTACAGGTGGCTTGCCTAATCTAGGTGAAACTCTCACTATTGGAAATATCACATCTAAGATAAGAGGATTAGAACTTGTAGGAGGAAAGTATAGATTATATCTTTATGATCTTAGTGGACCGATTGATCCAACCGCCACTACTGGAACTGCTACTTCTGGATTTTCTATTACTTTTACTGCGGCTGTTGGTTTACAAGATTCAGAATTTTCAAAATCCATCTTTGAATTGCCCTATGATAATATCTCAGATGTAAGCAATACTGAATTTACACTAAGAGAAAAGAAAAATGGTATAATTGTTTCTGATGAAAATAAGATTCAGATTTCAGATCTTAACGCTAGATTCTTTGATGAGAGTGAGAACTCTTACATTGTTACCGATATCAATGGCAACATTGTTCCTATCGAAAGTGTATTGATTTCAGGTTCGAATAATAGTACAGTAACACTGACAATAAATGAAGATACACCACAACAATATATTGATGGTGATCAAATGGATGTGCTTCTTTCTTATAAAAGGAAATTGATTCACGCTACGAAATCTAGAACCGAGTTCAATGAAGTTTTCGCGGCAAATACTTTGACCAGTAATTTCACTGATCTTGCTAAGTTCGATGTTTTAAGTGTTGATACTGCAATATATACTGATGTATCGGATAGTAATAATCCCGTAGAATACGATATCACAAATGACATTGTAATTGATAATGGACAGAGAGACGGCATCTATAAAAAATCAAAGATAAGATATACAGGTTCGGTCGATCTTTCAAATGGTGATGTTTCAGTTAAATATCATTATTTTCTTCGTAGTAGTGGAGATTTTTACAGTAGAAATTCATACTCAGTAGATTACGAAGATATTCCATCATACAATGATACTCGACTTTCAGATGTATTAGATTTTAGACCAGATGATGGTGCAACTGGTATAGCATTCATTGATCCAAATAGTGTTGTCGAAGCTACTGTAAGTTATTATCTCAATAGAATCGATAAAGTTATTGTTGATAATTTAGGCGAGTTCAGAGTTATAGCAGGTACACCTGCTCTTAATCCTAATGAACCAGAGACTCCAGAAAATTCTATGCATCTTTACACTGTTGATGTGCCTGCATTCACATTTGACATAAGAGACATTAACTCCAGATATGTTGATAATCGTGGATACACCATGCGAGATATTGGTGAGATTGAGCAAAGAGTTAAAAACATAGAATATCAGATGACATTATCTCTTCTTGAAAAAGAAGCATCTGGTAAACAAATTTTTGATACAGACGCACTATACGAAAGATTTAAAAATGGTGTCATTGTAGATAGTTTTAATGGTCATACTGTAGGTGATATAGATGATGCTGGATATCTATGTTCAATGGACCCAGAAGAGGGTATTTTAAGACCTCTATTTGATCAAGCAAATACAAGATTTATATTACAAGATGAGTTTTCTTCATACGGAGGCATAGCTTCCCTTGATTATGGAGACAATGAAATACCATTCATTGAACAACTGAAAGCAAGTACACACATGAGTGTCAATCCTTATGCCGTTGCAGCGTGGTGGGGAGAGGTTAAACTTTCACCATCATCTGATGAATGGAAAGAGACATCACAGAGACCAGACGTTGTTATCAATAGAGAAAATGATCCAGATGTTTTGAGAAGTATTGCAGATGCTACTAAAGCCCAAGGTACAAGATGGAATTCTTGGAGAACACAATGGGTAGGAAGATCAAGATGGGGTTGGGGAAGACGCTACTGGAGAGGAAGATGGTACAATGGAAGAGGAAGATATCGGAGAAACAGATGGTGGCGTAGATGGCATCTACATAGGGCATCACAAACAAGAGAAGGAGTTAGAACAACAGCATCCATTGAAACTGTAAGAAATGTTATCAATGAGAAAGTTGTTGATACTTCAGTTGTACCTTTCATTCGCTCAAGAAGAGTATATTTTCAGGGCAAGATGTTTAGACCTAATACCAAGATGTACATATACTTTGATGGCGTTGACATTAGTAAATATGCAACCTTGGCAGACTTTAAACAATATAGTGGTAATAGGGATATTCAAACATTCTTAGATAAAGAACCAACTACAATCTTTCAGCAATTAGAAGACTCAGACTCACCTTCGACAGGGCTGCCACCAAGACAAGAGATCATAACAGATATTCATGGTAATATCGAAGGCTTCTTTGTGATACCTAATAATGCTGCTCATAAGTTTAGGACTGGAGAAAGAAAAGTTGTATTTACAGATAGTGATGAGAATGATAGCACGGAGGCTACTACTAGTGCCACCGCAGATTATTCTGCTACTGGTGTAATGCAACATATGCAAAAAACTGTGGTATCGACACGAAAAGTCAAATTGACTGAGGAAAGAGTCACGCAAAGAAGAAATATCTGGAGATGGAATACTTGGTATTACAGACATAGAAGATATCGTCATAGGTATAATAGATATGGCCGCTACTACGGATATTATTATAATCAAAACTGGCGTAGAAGATGCTGGCGTGATCCCCTTGCACAATCATTCATGATTGGTGAAATTGAATCTGGTTTATATGCAACTTCATTAGATTTATACTTCCGTAATAAATCAGCAAATGTTCCACTTCAAATGTATATCGTCACAACAGATAATGGCTATCCTTCTCAAGAACAGGTGCCAGGTAGTGAAGTTACATTATTGCCGGAAGAAGTCGATGTGTCTGAGGATGCAAGCCTTCCAACTAAATTCAGATTCGAAACACCAATCTATCTAAAGCCTGGTGTAGAATATGCCATAGTTGTTCTTTCAAATGACGATGCTTATAGAATGTGGCTTTCCGATATTGGTAAAGATGATGTCTTGACAGGTGAATACATTGCTAAGAATCCATATACAGGTGTGATGTTTAAGTCACAAAATGCTTCGACATGGACAGCAGATCAGAATAAAGACTTCAAGTTTGCTTTCTATAGAGCTAGGTATCCTGTTGATACTCCAAGAGAACTAATCTTTGATACATTTGGAATTGGTGATGGTCTTGATTCACCACCTGATCCTAATAGTAATGGGCCTCTCTCATACTCACAATTGAGTGTTTTATCAGAATCAATAACACTTCCAGAGACATCGATTAATTATCAGTTAAGTACAGATGGTGGTAATAGTTATTATGATATAACAACGGATGAAGATATCTACAGATCAAGTGGAAACACATCTGTAACATCCGATAATGATATAAAACTCAAGGCTACATTATCAAGTGATTCTGAATATGTAACGCCTACCATTGATTTGGATCGAACATCATTGATATCCATTAAAAACTTAATCACCACTGAAACAGATTTATTAAATGATGATAGTCCTGTTGGAATTGATGGTGAACTTAGTCCTACACATGGGTCTGCAGTAGCAAGGTATCTTACAAGAGAAGTCGAACTTAATAAACCGGCTGATCAATTAAATATATATCTTAATATTATTCGACCCATTGAAGGTTCTAATATAAAAGTCTACGCCAGATTTAAGACTGGAGAAGAAGATATCAAAAATCTTGATTATATAGAAATATCTCCAAAAAAAGTAATTCCAATTGGTGGTGAAGACTTCGAAGAAATTTTATTCGAAAGTGCAAGTAATCTAGATAGTTACCAATCATTTCAAGTTAAAATTGTATTGGTTTCAAATGAACATGAAAATGTTCCAACTGTAAAAGATTTTAGAGCAATTGCCACTACTTAAATGCAAGAAGATTACATTAAAATTGAAGATCACGATTCTTTAGTTAAGAGCCTTAAATCTTCTGCTATAATATCAATTGATGATGCGGCATATGAGACCGCATTAAGGAGAAGAAAAAGTTCTAAAAAAGTTAAGCAGATAGAAAAAGATATAAGTGAACTTAAAACAATGATGTCAATCATTATACAAAAATTAGATAAATAGAAACATGGTATATTTAAGTTTAGACAAAGCATATATTGCAGCTGGCGAATCTTTTAAACTCGGTTTAACTGATGCTACACCAGATGCCTCTTCGCCATCATCATACAGTTACACAATAACTGGAGAAGGTGTTACCACTGATCATTTTGTCGGAGAGACATCACTGAGTGGCAATATACAATTGGGTGTTAATAATACAGGATTTAAGACTTTTGTAACAACAGCAGATTTTCCTGCGGGTGATAATTCTCTTGATCTTACACTATCTTCTGGAAGTACTAGTGTAACATTGAAAGTATATTCATCAAATCATTATCAAACACTTAATACAAAGATTGATCTGACTGATACATTTGATACATGGAGAAAGAAGACCAATTCATTTGTAGCCAGACTTGATAGTTTAGAAAGTGGTACTAGTGATATTAAGGCGCAGACCCTAATTGGTAATGGGATATCTGATACTTATGTATTAAATTTTCAAGTGGTTGGAGCGAATCCATATTTCTTTGATATAAACATTGATGGTATTACTCAAAATCCATTTGATGCTTATACAATCGATGGAACATCTAATTCTATTGTATTCACTGATACACCACCAGCCGATTCTGTAATTTCTGTTCTTCATAAATTTGCAATTGGTGCAACTTTTAAGGAAATCACTGAAGACTTTGATGTAGGAGGTACTCTACGTGTGGGTGAAGAACTCTTCATTGATACTCAATTAACTAATGTTAATGTAGGCACAACCTTGACAGACTTTGGAAGTCGTATTAATCAATTAGAAGATGAGACTGCTACTGTTCAGACCATGACTATTACTGCTGCTGGTGGTACTACATCTTCTTATGTATTAGGTTTTACAGTAGACACTGAAAATCCATATTTCTTTCATGTAAATATTGATGGTATCACTCAAAACCCTGCAGATGCTTATACGATTACGGAAAGTAGTAATACAATTGTATTCTCTGAAGTGCCTCCCACTGATTCTGTAATTTCTATAATTCATCACTCTTTTACAGAAATTACGAATGATCTTTCTGTGGCAGGAGATGTTTTTGTTACTGATAAGATTACACATACTGGAGATGAAAATACATCTTTAAGATTTCCTGCTGATGATACAGTTGCAATCTAAACTGATGGAGTCGAAAGATTAAGAGTCAACTCTACTGGTGAAATTGGTATTGGTAAGACTGCTACTACAGGAGTTGAATTAGATGTTAATGGTAATATCGTAGCAAGTGGAACCGTAATTGGTGCAACACCTACCGAAAATACACATTTAACTACAAAGTCTTATGTTGATACGGCTGTTGCAGGAATAGTTGATTCGGCGCCTGAAGCACTGAATACACTAAATGAAATAGCTGAAGCATTGAATGATTCTCCTGGGCAGATTGATAACATATTAACTGCAGTAGGAGAAAGATTAGTCATAGCAAATAATCTATCAGATTTAAATAATGCTGCTACCGCAAGAACTAATTTAGGATTAGGTAATGTTGATGATACAACTGATGCGGGTAAACCAGTTTCAAGCGCGCAACAAACTGCATTAAATTTAAAAGCAGATAAAGAATCTCCAACTTTTACTGGAAATATACTATTAGAAAATTCAACTAATACTAATAAAACATTAATTAAACAGAAATCTTACGGAGTAAATGGTTCGTTTCAACTCCAAAGAGGAACTTCATCTGATGAAAGCCTAAGTACTTTTTGGGAGGGCTCGAGTGCTGAAAATCTTGTTATTCGACAATATTTTGAAGGAAACCAAGAGGGTCAAATAAAATTCTTAGGAGATACTCCTAATGGATCAAACACTCTAAGACTAGATGCTAAAAATATAGATGTCGGTTTTAGTAATACTGACTTGACAAAAATATTTAGCAATACTAACATTGTTTCTAATAAAAAGTTAGTGTTTACTGACACTCGCACTAATGATCACGGACTACAGTTTAATCATTCTGGAGCTTCTGAATTAGTGCAGATGGGAATGTATGGTTCTTATGGTGATTCTAATATTGGTGAATTTAAAATAACACATAAAATTGGAGCTTCTGCAAATACAGATGTATTGAGTATAGCGCCTGAAGCAGCCAAAGTTACGATACACAAGCAGCTTAATATTAAAAATATACTCGTCTTTGCTGATAATACAGCCGCGAATGCTGGAGGATTGCTAGATGGCGATGTTTATAGAACATCAACTGGAGAGTTGAGGATATTTTACTCGTAATCTTAGTAAATCAAATTCAAGACAAATACCAATCTTATAAATAATTATTATGTCAGAAACATTTTCAAAAATAATTTTAACAAAAAGTGGTGTCTCACAGGCTCAGCCAGCGGCTGCAGATTTAGATTATGGTGAACTTGCTATTAATTATAGTGATGGAAGACTTTTCTTTAAGGATAGTGATAACACAATCACTACGATAGCATCGAGTCAAGAGTTATCTAGCCTCAATTCACACAAGAATAATATAAATAATCCTCATAATGTTACGGCGTCTCAATTGGGATTACAAAACTTTGTAGACTTATCGCCTAGCACTTTGGAAACATCACAAACTACATTACTAGCTTTGGCTGAAAAAGCAGATCAAAGCGAGACTTATACTAAAGCCGAAGTTGATGCAAATATTTCCAGTGGAATTACTGATAAGATAACACTTGATAATCTAAGTGTTGGGCCAACCGAACAACCTAATGGTAATGGTGCATTATCTTATGATCCACTGAATGGTGAATTCACATATACTCCGCCTGCCCTTGATACCGAGTTCTTTCGTGAAAGTATAAGTGTTGGAGCAACCGCGGCTCCAAATGGTGGTGGTGGTCTTACATATAATAATAGTAATGGTGAATTCACATACACTCCGCCGGGAGTTAGCGATCTGACATCCATATCTGTTGCATCCCAAGCCAGTCCTTTAGGTAATGGTGGGATTGCATTTAATAGTTCTAATGGTGAATTAACATATACTCCACCCGTTATAAACAGCTTAACCAATCTAGGAGACGTAGATTTCGGTAGCAACAAGATTTTGTATTCTAATCATTATGCTACTACAAACGATCTACCAAGTGCTTCTACATATCATGGTATGTTTGCCCACGTTCATTCAACGGGTAAAGGATATTTTGCACACGCAGGTAATTGGGTAGAACTTGCAAATTATTCTGATATTCCAAATGGACTTAATGGTCTTGGCGAAGTCATTAATGAAGATAGATTCATTGTATCGACTGGTACTGGAGCATTTGAATATCAATCAGGTACTACTGTGAGAGATAGTCTCGGATTAGGTGTGGATGATACTCCAGAATTTGATGGAATTGATTTGGATGGTGGTGACTTAGTCTTAGATATTGTAGGTAATACTAAGATAACTACTTCAGGTCCTCCTAATCAGATTGATTTTGAGTTTGATGATGGTCTGAATACTAATACAAGTGAGTCTAAATTACAGATATCATATGATGTGGTAAATGGTAATGGGGCAATTGCTCCAACCACAAATGATGATATTGATTTGGGTTCTAGTAGTAGTAAATTTAGAACTTTACATGCCGACTCTATAGAGTTATCTGATCTGATTGTAACTGGTGGTAGTTTAGGTTTTTACGGCACTGCCGGACAAAATCAACCCGATACCAACAGCGGGAGTGCAACACACGTTTCTAACACTACGTTCGGCAGCTCAAGTGTAAATATAAATGATACATTTGATGGATATACATTATCACAAGTTGTTAGGGCTCTAAGAGATTTAGGTTTATTGGCTTAATATAATCTTATAAATAGTTATATGGCTTCATATAAAAATTTATTCATCGATCAAGGATCGGATTTTAATGTCACTATTGATCTTGATCCAATAGTTGGTTCATTAGTTTTGACCAATTATTTGGGAGTAGGACAGATCAGAAAGACATACAATTCAATTACAAAGACTGATTTTACGATCACACTTGATACGATTAATAAAAAGTTAGTCTGTAATCTCGACTCGACTAAAACAGCCGCATTGAAGCAAGGGAGATATCTTTATGATATTGAAATACATTCACCCGATTCTCCTTCAATCATCACAAGAGTGATTGAAGGACAAGTAGAAGTCACGCCTCGTGTGACAATTGTAACATAATATAACTAGAGATATGGCTAAACCAAATTCAAGACAAGATTTAATTGACTATTGCATGCGCTCCTTGGGTGCACCAGTGATCGAAATCAATGTGGATGAAGATCAAGTTTCTGATCGTATAGATGAGGCAATTCAATTTTATCAAGAATACCATTCAGATGCCGTTGTCAGAACTTATCTCAAACATAAGATTACGCAGGATGATATAGATAATCGATATATCACTCTACCAGATGAGTTGCTTTTTGTGAATAGAATTTTTCCTATTGATGGTGGAACAACTGGTACAGGAATGTTCTCAGTAGACTATCAGATTCATCTTAATGATATATTTGATCTGAATAATGTCGCTGGAGGATTGCTAAACTACGAGATGACTCAGCAGTATCTTTCATTAATCGACCGACAGATTAGTGGTATGCAACACATCTCGACATTTACAAGACATGCTAATAGATTGGCAATTGAAATTGATTGGGCTGCTAATCTTTCTGTTGATACATATATTATTGTTGAGGGTTATCAATCACTCAATCCAGAAACATATACAGAGGTTTATAATGATAGATTCCTCAAAAAATATACCACTGCTCTTATTAAAAGACAATGGGGATTGAATCTAATTAAATTTGAAGGTATGCAACTTCCGGGCGGAGTTACTTTAAATGGTCGCCAAATTTATGACGACGCTGTACAAGATATTGAAAAGATTGAAGAACAGATGCAACTTACCTACGAGATGCCTCCTCACTTCTTTGTTGGGTAATATATTATGCCAAGAAATCAATATTTCAGTTTGGGCACAACGTCTGAGAAGAGCCTCTATGAAGATATAGTCATAGAAGGTCTTCGCATATACGGTCATGATGTCTATTATCTTCCAAGGACAATCATCAATAAAGATGGTGTTTTCAATGAAGCTGCTTTAAATGAATTTGGTGAAGCCTTCCAAGTTGAAATGTATGTTGAAAATATTGACGGTTTCGAAGGAGAAGGAGACATACTTTCTAAGTTTGGTTTAGAAATGAGAGATCAAATGAAACTTGTTGTTTCCAATCGTAGATGGGAGCAGCTCGTGGGAAGATTTCAACCTAATGCTGAAGCTAGACCTCAAGAAGGTGATCTAATCTACTTTCCACTCGTAAAAGGATTATTTGAAATTCGTTATGTTGAAGAGGAAACACCATTCTATCAGTTACAAAATATTCCAACATTCAAATTGAGTTGTGAATTATTTGAATATAGTAATGAAGCAATTGATACTGGAGTTGAAGAGATTGATGTATTTGAAACTAAATTTGCAAGTAGGACTACTCTTACATTAGGAACAGGAACAGGAACATTTGCCACAGGAGAAGATGTCACACAAACAGTTTCTTCTCTAACCATAAGTGGAGAAGTCGCTGAACTAAGAACTAATGAAATTGATTTAGTTGGTATTACATAAAGTGATGGTACTAATGTATCCTTTAGTGTAACAGGAGGCTCTAATGGTGATCTAGTAGGTTCGACAAGTGGCGCGTCTTATGCAATTCTATCACGAGATTCTGACTTTAAAAATATAGATGACATTGATCCATTTGCAGATAATGAAGAAATAGAATCCTTTGTAAGAGAAGGTAACTTCATAGATTTTAGTGAAACAAATCCATTTGGAATACCAGACACAACATTATAATGCTTACAGGAACACACTTTTATAATCAGACACTTAAGAAATCTGTTTCAGTTTTTGGAACGATCTTCAATAATATTCGTATAGTTAAACATGGCGGAGTTGAGGAAAGAGTACCAATTTCATATGGACCGAGACAAAAGTTTTTGGCTAGACTTGAGCAGTCAAGTAGTAGAGATGAGCATATTGCAATAAAGGTGCCCAGAATGAGTTTTGAGATTACTGATCTATCTTATGATTCTTCAATCAGTCTTAATAAGATGAATAAGACATATCATTCATCTTCTGATTCATTTATTTCTAGAGATTCTCTAAGTCAAAGTGTGCCATATACTTTGTCTATTGAATTAAATATAATTTCGAAGACTCAAGATGAGGCTCTTCAGATAGTTGAACAGATTTTACCTACATTTACACCAGAATATACTGTAGGAATTACTAATATGAATGGGCCTGATAAAACGGTCGATGTTCCTATTATATTAAATAGTGTTTCTATTCCTAACGAATATGAAGGTGATTTTGAATCCAGAGGTACTATAATTTATACATTAAGTTTTACAATGAAAGTAAGATTCATTGGACCAATTGCACCGAAGGCTATCATACGAGATGTTTCGACAAACTTATTTGGTGACATAAAAGAAGATGGTGAACAGACTCCTATTGGTCGAGTAAAAACTGAACTGGGTTCATCTAGTGATACTCCTTTTGATTTTACAACAATTACAACATTTGGCTTTGATGATGATTCTCCGTAATGAAAACACAAAAAGATATTTTAGCTGCACTTGAAACAAACCTTCCACAACAACTAAAAAAGATAAAAACTGAGGTAGCTCAGACAGAAATCGTCGTTGATACTGAGGAAGATTATATTTATTCAAGAGAAAAGATTAAAGAATTAATCGAAAAGGCAGAAGAAGCTATCGATACTATGATGGCTCTTGCAAGTGAGACTGAACATCCTAGAGCCTTCGAAGTGCTTTCTGGAATGTTTAAGACTACTACTGATATGATGGATCAACTTATAACTTTACAAAAGAAGAGAAAAGAATTAACACAATCAGAAGAACAAAAAGCCATCGCTTCTGGTAGTACTACAAATAATGCAATCTTTGTTGGTTCTACAACTGAACTACAAAAGTTTTTGAGTAAGAATAATAATGCTGATTAATGGTGAAAAAGGTTACCTCGGCAATAATTTAGTTAAGCGCGATGGTGTAAAAGATAGCTTCACAAAAGAGGAAGTTGGGGAATATGTAAAGTGCATGAAAGACCCAATATACTTTGCAGAGAAGTATATTAAGGTCATCTCACTTGATGATGGACTGGTTGAATTTAAACCTTATGATTATCAAGAAAGAATGTTTAATCATTTTAATGATAATAGATTCTCCATTGTTCTTGCTTGCCGCCAATCAGGCAAATCTATAAGTACAGTAATTTATATTCTATGGTATGCAGTATTTCATCCAGAAAAGACTATTGCTATTCTAGCCAATAAAGGTGCCACTGCAAGAGAGATGTTATCTCGTGTTACACTTGCCCTTGAGAATCTTCCATTCTTTCTTCAGCCAGGATGTAAGGCATTAAATAAAGGTAATATCACATTTGCAAATAATACAAAGATCATTGCA
>Ga0181400_1000054_pt1 | contig 39713 bp, 47 predicted proteins | sample 23SPOviralmetaG_FD_130129 | JGI IMG/M metagenome (GOLD analysis project Ga0181400, IMG submission 130129) | Marine viral communities from the oligotrophic San Pedro Time Series (SPOT) site, San Pedro Channel, CA, USA - 23 SPOT_SRF_2011-06-22 | ecosystem: Environmental > Aquatic > Marine > Strait...
GGCTTACTCATTTTAAAGCCGGTGTCGATAGGTTTAATTCCAAATTTAATATAGACGTTACAAATCCACATGAGAGTGTTTGTGATTTACAAACAGTTATATCAAAATTAAAAGAAATTAAATCTCAATGAAAAAAATAGCATTAGCAGTCAACACATTTGAAACAAATGTAAATAGATTTAAAGTAGCTAATGAATCATATAAAAGATTAAATGGGCTTGACGAGGTCGATGTTTATGATATACAAGAAACCGGTATTAAGGGTAAATTTAACACCGTTGATAAGCTAGAGCGTACCTCGCGAGATTCAATTGAAGGTTCTACTAAAAAATTGCCGTTTGTTAATGATCTTTTTAATATAGCAGCAGATTTAGACTACGAATATTTTATTGTAACTAATGCTGATGTTATGATTAGCCCGAGACTAATAAAGCATATTTTAGATAACAATATTACTGCAATGTCATGTTCTAGATTAGATGTTCACCCGGTCAAAAATATAAACGACGATATGAAACCTGTAAGGTGGGAAGTAGCAGGACATGATACTTTTTGTTTTAAAACTGACTGGTTTAAAAAATATAGTATACTTTTTGAAGATTTTTTACTAGGCAAACCTGTATATGATCAGCACTACGCAGCACTTATGAAGATATTTGGCAATAATGATAGCTTTGGCAATAAAAATCCCGCTTTTTGCTTACACGAGCATCACGGTATATCGGCAGTAACAACAAAAGATGTCGAGCAGAAATATAACTTCGACCAGTATAATAATTCAGAATTAGCACAAACATATAAACATGTATGGGATGATTATTTGCAAGAAGTTTTACTTAAAAGATTACCATGGATGTCATTTTTAAGAGAAACAGAAAACGAAGAAGAAGTTGAAAGAAATTTTTTTGAGAATAAAATACATACACTGACGGGTAATATTAATGATCACAAAAAGAAATATAAAATAGTATGAATGTAGTTACAATAATGAATTACCCTGATAGCGAGCAATACAATAAAATGTGTTGTTTGTTTATAAAAAGTATATTGGAAAATAATACTGAATGTAATATTTTCGTATTATATGACGGAGCTGTAGGTATATCTAAAAATATTGTAAATTTTGTAGAGAGGAAATATGAGACCTTAGTAAAATTTATACCGCTATCCAGGAAAGACAATGCATTTATAAACACTCATAATATTAATTTTAAGTTATATAATTTAACAAAAATTAAAGAGCCTTTTATTTTTATAGATGCAGATACTGTATGTTTAGGTAAATTAGATTTTTTATGGGAGCGCCGTAATGAAAAACCATTTATAGGGTGTCTTCATCAGAGAATTCCGAAGCATTTAGATGGTGTAAAGGATATGTTTCTCAATAGTGGGGTACAAATTGTGGGTGATACATCATGGTATGATTGGGATAAAATTTCAGACGTTCACTATAAGATAGGAGGTAGATATACCGTCAAGGGGTTCGATCAAGCAATAATACACGAATACTGTAAGTATCATAATTATGATTATACACATCCAGATATAACACCGGCGTGGAATAGTTGTGCGGGATATACAGAAGTAACTAAAGTTGATGGTAAGTGGTCCGGTAAATTTATAGACCCGTCAGGTAATGAAGATTTAAATTATAAAGTTTTTATAAATCACTATTGGGATGAATTTAAACCCTGGATTATAAATTGCCCTATATATAACAGCTTTGATTATGAAGAATAAAACAAAAGTTTATCTACTGAGTAAATCAACAAATAAATTAATGCACCGGCCTTTTTATCCTAATAAAAATGTCTTATGTGTAGATAATATTGAAGAAGCTGATTTTATACTCGCTCCATCGACTTGTAAAAATAACAGTATATCATATTCCCAGATGATCAATCACCCTCTTTTTAAAAAATATGAAAATAAATTTGCAATTTACGTTAATGATGACGATCCGGGGTTTTTATATGATGATAAAAAGTGTATAAAATGGGTATCGCAGCCATCTCGTAATAAAGAAGAAAACGCAAAGCATAATATTACTACAATTCCACTAATAATGTCTGATCATTATCATATAGATGATAATACTATAGCAAGGCTTAGAGAGAATAAAAAGATTTATGACTTCTGTTTTATAGGCAGTGTAGGTTGCTATAATAGAAGTATATTGAAAAATATTGAACATCCGAAATATTATTTTGAAGATACTAGCAATTTTACTATCTATACAGATATGAGTAAGCAAGATAAAATAGATCATATAATTGCCTTTTTAGAAAAAATTTCAAAAAGCAAATTTGTATTTTGCCCTAGAGGCATTGGTTCGAGTTCATTTAGATTATACGAAGCGATGATGGTTGGATCTGTACCTATCATTACTGGTATGAACGACTACCCGTTTGATGATATTGTTAAATGGGACGACTTTTCAATTAGAACAACATTAGACAGCCAAGGTTTAAAATTTGCTGCTAAACAGACGAAAGAAATAAACTATAATTTAATGAGGGAAAACGGTATTAACTTTTGGGAAAAATATTGTAAAATGGAAAATATGTACAAATGTCTCACAAAATAATAGGTAATACAGATGCTGGGTTTTTTAGCAATTTTAGATCAACGTTATCAACAATGAAATGGTTGGATAGTGTTGGGGATACGTTTAATGTTAATTGGTCGACATCTCTTTATAATGACCCTGAAAAAGGTGATAATGCCTGGGATTACTACTTCGAGCAACCGTATTTAAAATCACCAGGAGGTTATACTGAGTTAAAATATATGAGCCGCAAACCCGAAGTTAAGAAAGCATATCATGAAATGATTAGCAAGTATGTGCGGTTAAACCAAGACATCACAAATATACTAACTCTTAACGTAGATAGGGTTGAAGGGGAATTTTTAGGTGTTCATATTAGACAGACAGATAAAAATACAGTCTCAACAGATATTGAACCAATTGAAGGCCGACCCGTGTCAATAGAAGAATATATTAAAGAAATTGAAATATACTTAAAAGATCATGATACCCATAATATATGGTTAGCGACTGACTGCGAGTATTCACTCGACCGGGTAGTTGATGAATTCGGCGGTAAGGTATTTTTTCAGAAAGATTCGCTTCGATCAAAGACGTTTGAATCAATACACAATGGCCATGCTAGTTATTCTGGGTATAATAAAGGGTTAGATGTACTTGTAGATTGTCTAATGCTCTCAAAATCGGAATATTTAATAAAGGGCTCGAGTAACGTGGCTGTATGTGCTATGCTGTTCAACCCTGAATTAAAATGCTGCGATATAAATTATAATATTAAAAAAGATTGGAGGGAGCAATGGGTAACAACATCTCTAGCGAACCTCTAGTAAGCTCATATACTTTTCGCTATTACAGCGATCAAGGTTGGATGAGTTCTGGTGATAATAATCAATTCATATCTAAATTAAAGAATGGTATAGAACCAGAAAATGTAAAAGATGGTGATAGAATTTATGTAGTAACTGAATATTTGCATAAATTTTTTAATGAGATAGCTCCTAAAATTAAATCTAATTATATACTAATATCTAGTAGGTGTGACCAGGGCGTTAATGATAGTTTAGCTAAAAGGATACCCACTAACTGCATACATTGGTATACACATAATAATACGAGTACACATCCGAGAATATCTACTATACCGCTCGGTATACAGAATTTACATTGGCTCAAAAAAGATAATCCTCAAAGTGACGTTAATCTAATCATGAATGTAAGAGATGAAAATATTTCTGTAGATAAAGACGTTTTATTAACTTTTCAAAAACATACTAATATTACTGAGCGTCAAAAATGTTGGGATTACTTTACAGATAAGAGTTGGGTAACAACAAGAAAATTTAATCAAGAACAGAGAATGGACAAAGAATTTGTTAGGGGATATTTTAGAGAAATAAAAAGACACAAATTCACTGTCTGTCCTTTTGGTAACGGCTATGATTGTCATCGAAATTGGGAGGTATGGTCTCTAGGCAGTGTACCTATTATTAAGAAGCATAAATCAATGGAAGAATTTTACGATATGCCGGCATGGTTTGTTGATTCGTGGTCTGATGTAACTCGAGATAGTTTAAAAATAAAATACAGAGAATTTAAAGATAAGTTATGCGATAAAGCTTTTTTTAGTTATTGGAAGGATAAAATTTTCTCAATAAATAAAATTATTAAATGAAGGTAGGTTTAGCAGTAACAGCACATAAAAGTTCAATAAACCCGACGGGGCATGCGGATCTTCTTTTATGTATAAAAACATTTAAACGTTATATTGATCATGAATATAGCATTTTTATCGTTGATAATTCATCCGATGAAAATTTGCAAAAAGATTTTCAACATAAGGTGGAGAACTATACATATATAGATGATCAATTAAAAAACGGCGGGTTGACAGGGGCGTGGAATCTCGTCGTAAAACAATGTTACGATGACGGGTGCGATATTATTTTAAATTCAAATGAAGATGTTAAATTTAGACCCACTATAAATAGTTTTATTAATAAAATATATAAACATAAAAATAAGGATGTAGGTTTATATGGGCCTATAACAAGCCGTAGCGGCCTATCAACTGACCATCAAGCAAGAAGCATTGATGATGAAAATGATAATATAATTGAGATGCATAATTATGCTCTCAATGGTTTCTTTTTAGGATTTACTCGCGATTTTTATACAAAATTTAATCAAGATGGAAATATATTTTCAACACAAAAACGGGACATGTGGGGAGGCCAAGAAGTAGAATTACATTCAAGAAATACCCCCAAGGGTATGAGAAGTTTTATTGTAGAGAACAGTTTTATACATCATACAAAACATAGATCATGGAGCAAAAGATAATTATAACAGGGTGTGCTGGCCTTCTAGGTTGTCACCTATCGAGACACTTATTAGGTAAGGGACATACAGTAGTGGGTATTGATAACCTCTCTGGTGGCTATAAAGATTTTTTACCAGCGCGTGGCAAAAAAATGAGATTTTATAATTTGAATTTGGAAAAAGATACGGAAGGGCTAAAAGATATTTTTAAAATACACAAACCAGACGTAGTCTACCATTTTGCTGCTTATGCCGCGGAGGGCCTTTCGCCATTTATTAGAAACTTTAATTATACTAATAATGTATTAGCTTCTGTTAATATTATTAATGAATGTATTAAAAGTAAGAGTAAATTAATTTTTACTTCATCTATGGCAGTTTACGGTAATCAAACCCCTCCGTTCACCGAAGACCTCTTACAATCTCCTATCGACCCGTATGGTATTGCTAAATATGCAGTTGAGATGGATATAATTACAGCTCATAAGCAATTTGGACTTATGTATAATATTATACGACCTCATAATGTATTAGGTATATATCAGAATATATGGGATAAATATAGAAACGTTATTGGTATTTTTATAAAAAAAGCATTAAATGGTGAACCTATTTCTATCTACGGGGATGGAGAACAGACCAGAGCTTTTTCAGATATACAATATTATATGGAGCCTTTTGAAAAATTAATATCAGAGCATAGCGGAGAAATTTTTAATATAGGTGCTGATAAATACTTTACAATTAATGAAGTTGCGAATATCGTACAGGATATTGCAATGAATAAACATCAACTACATGTTGAAATAGAACACAAAGAACCAAGACATGAAGCAAAGCATGCATATTGTGATCATACAAAAGCAAAAGAACTTTTAAACTTTGAAGATAAAACTAACTTATATAATCTAATTGATACTATGTTTGATTGGGCTAAAGAACAACCTAACAGAAAGACAAAATTAATGGATTATGAAGTTACACAGGGTATATACGAATATTGGAAATAAATTACGACATATCGTTGATATATAGATTATATATGCTATAATAGGTGTATGATAGTTAAAGATATTAAGGTTTACGATGGCCCGTTAATTCATAAGAGATTTGCTTATGATTATTTTAGAAACAAGACATTGCCTATAGGTAATATTATCGCATTTAGATGTCCAATGGATGTAAATGTTAGTGGTATGATCGATCAAGAAGACGTTCTTCAAGGTGATTATATTGCTAGTGATGATGCAATTAACTTTTGTTGGGAAATTCCTAATTTAGATAAGCTTGGAGCTGTTGCGTTTCAACGCCTATTGAATACTCAAATCGCTAATGTACTTTCATCGAAATATCTTAAGAAGCCTATCGAAGTAGATGGTGACGATTTAATGGTACACGACGAGTTCGAAGGCAGCGACGGTACATTGCAAAAGGTAGGTAAGTGTAGCGTAAGTATTACATACTCGAAGGATAATGTAGCTATTGGCCATACCGGTCTAAACGTTAATGCAGGTAGAACAGCTCCCAACTTTGCTTATAGCACTAAGCTTAGCGATGAAGACGCCGAGCAGTTTATGAAAGATATTATTGATTTATTTTATGCAATGGTAGATGATATGTTTATTGCGACTACTAAGATTAATCTGTAATAAAGTGTAAGAACTTTGGATGAATATATTTCAATATATAAACAGCCTTCTATTTAGTAAAAAGAAAGTAGATATTAATAGCGATGATGAATCACAATTTAATCTTTTTATGCTTAATAGATGGTCTAGTATGTATTCCAAAGAGCTCAACGAATATATAAACGAAACCTCGAATAAGTATTGGAATTTATCTGATCAAAAAACAGAGCAATATAATTACCTCTACTCGCTAATACCGAAATTAAAATATAAGCGTATAACCTATCTTAAGAAAACTAAAAAGGAGAAGAAGGTTAAAGAAGAAAAACCTATAATACCAGAGTTTTATAGTGAACGAGAATATAAACAACTTGTTGAATTAGAAAAGTATGCTTGTAAATAGTTTATATGCCAGAAGCAAGTATTGATAGTTTAGCAACAAAAAGAAGTTTAATTGACCTCGATGGCCATAGTGATGGTGATTTCGGGCTCGGGGATGAATATAGCTTATCGTTCGTATTTGACGATATTCTATTAGTAGAGTTTATTGATGAAGATTCTGATGGTGCCGGGGATTTAATTCAAAGAGGGGGTATTTTTGTACCTACTAATACGTTGAGTAAAGCATGGAGAAAAGCTAAAGTTATTCTTGCTGGGCCCGAGGTTAAATACGCGAAGAAAGGTGATATTGTAATGTTTCCAAATGATAAAGGAGCGCCAGTTGCAAATATGGAAATTGATGGCGTCGGTAAAATCGGTAAGGGTATGTTTTTAAACGAACAAAGATTGTTTGGTATCTGTAAACCTACAAGAGTAAAAAAAACTAAAAAGTAAATGCCTAAGATCGGTCTATCGGGCTTGAAACAAACCCTTCAAGCCAATGTATGTGAAATAAGATTTGCTAAGCGAAGAGAAGCATCTTTTAGAAATATGCTATGTACATTAGATCAAGATATATTAAATTCCGTTAACGGTAGAACAACCTTAAACTACAAACCACCTTCTGGTCCCCCAAAATATAACCCAGAATCTAAAAACTTATTATTAGCTTGGGATATTTTTATGCAGGACTGGAGAATGATTAGTATGGACAATTGCGATCTCATAAAAACTATTCCACGCGATCAGTTTTGGGAATATTTTAACAATACTATCTATGGGATGACCGTCGATGAGAAAAATCAATTTATGGGAAGATGAGCCAGGTAGAAAAAATAGAAAACGAAATTAATAACTTCCTGTTAAGAAATATAATTTTTTTTATAGAGGGTGGTAAAACTGTTAAGAGAGGTAAATTAATACTTTTTAGGTTCAAGGAATTTCACTTTAACTTCACGTTAAAAAATGAGAAAGACGAACATAAAATCTACGAAATACCGTATCCTTATAGTTACGAACCTGGTCAAGATTTCTTAAAATTTTCGTATAATTTAGATGATTTTACATTAAAAGATAGTAACCTATATTTTACAACTAAAACTATGAATATATCCACAGCGAGTAAATTACATGGAGCAAAGCTTGTTTTATCTGCTGTATAATATATAATAGGGGTATATGTCGAATACCTTTCTTTCAAACTTCCCAGCTGGTTATGAGCCCAGTAAGCAGCAAACAAAGCTATTAAAGCAGATAGAAGCAGCGTTTCAAGATAATAAGTTTGTAATATGCTGTGCACCGACAGGTAGTGGTAAGAGCTTTATATCAAAAACTCTTTCGAATGTATCGGACGACTGTACTAATAGCTTTAGGGGTATGGTTGAAAATTACGATGCGTTTAAAATGGATCAATCTGGAGGTTTCGTATATGAGCAGGAGTGTAGTAACGAGCCACCAGCAGGAGCTTTTGCGCTAACAATAACAAAGACACTTCAAGATCAATATAAAGATTTATTCGACGATACTAAACTAGTAAAGGGAAAGAGTAACTATCAAAGCACTATAGATTCAAGCATAGATGTAGAGCTCGAATCTATAATTATACCTAGAAAGGTTCTAGAAGATCATAGGCATAATAATTTATGCCCTTATCATAATGATAGAAATGAAGCGCTAGTTAGTAGATTTTCAGCTCTTAATTACAAAATGTTTTTATCGTTGCCGGGTCATATAAAACATAAAAACTATATTATATGTGACGAGGCATCCGAACTTGAAGATGAGATAATCCGTCAATTTTCAATTCTTATTGATATAAAGAAATTAAGAAAATTTAACGTTAAGATATTCCCCTTAAACTCTACAAAACCTGAAACGGTTAGAAAGTGGGTAGATGAAATACTTTCTACAATCTCTGAACATATCGGAGATATCCACGATAAATCACGTGCAGGATTAACGCAGAGTGAAACTACTAAGTTGAGATATTTAAAAAATACTCATCGAACATTATCCTTAATCTCCGAAACTTGGGCTAAATGCGAATATATTGTACAGGTTGAAGATAAATTTAATATTAAAGTTACCCCACTTAAGGTAGATATGTTAACAAAATACATATTTAAATATGCTGATAAAGTTCTACTTATGTCAGCTACTATTATTGATCATAAAAATTTAGCTAAGACTTTAGGCATTAAAGATTATAAATATGTAGAATCCGGTAGTACATTTGATCCTGCCAAAGCCCCGATATATATATCAAAAACCAATAAACTAAATCACGCTAATTTACAAAAAGCGTTACCGTTAGTTGCTGATCAAATAGATGCTATATGCAAGAAACATAAAGATGAAAAGGGTATAATCCATACCCATACTAACTTTATAACTGGTTATATTAAGAATAATATTACTAGTAATCGCTTTTTATTTAGAGATGAATTATCGACGAACGAAGATATACTTGAAGCTCACGAGAATACCAAAGACCCTACAATCTTAGTAAGCCCCTCTTTAGGGCTCGGTATAGATCTAAAAGGAGATTTAGCTAGATTTCAAATAATCGTTAAAGCAGCTTATTTACCCTTAGGTGATAATAGAATTAAAAAAATGTTTGAGCAGGATAAGCAATGGTATCAGAATAAAATGCTATCTAATTTTATTCAACAATGTGGCCGCGGCATTAGAAGCAAAGACGATCACTGTGTTACATATGTATTAGATGCTACTATATTTAACGCTGTTATACGTAGTAAAAACATACTACCTACGTACTTTTTAGATAGATTTGTATAAATATTATAATGCAAAGCTTTGAGGAATATTATAGACAACAAATAATAGATGAAGGTAAATTTAGAACAGCATTGAAAGGTGCCGCGAAGGCCATCTCCCCGGCAGTGAGAGTCGGTGCATTGGTCGCAGGCGGCCTTGCTGCCGATGCAGCATCATACGGGGCTATTACCAACAATAACCCTGGTAATATACGAACCTCGCCTACAAATTGGAATGGCGAGGTAACTGAACCTGGTGAAGAATTTGAGAGATTTAGCGATATGCATATGGGGATTAGAGCTTCAGCTAGGATTTTAATAACATATGGCAAAAAATATGGTATAGATACTATTAATAAAATTATCGATAGGTACGCTCCTCCAGAAGATAATAATCCAAATAACGCAAACTATACAAGACACGTTTCAAATGGTTCAGGTTTTGGTGTCGATGAAAAAATTGATCTAACCGACCCTGAGGTTTTAATGAAATTAATGAGACCAATTTTTCAATTTGAAAATGGTCATAAAGGAGCTGCTAAGATTTCAGACGCTGATATTGAAAAAGGCGTTAAGATGGCTTTTTAGCTTTTTTCTTACGCTTAGGTAGCTTAACAAATAAAGTACGCATCTTTCCCCCGGATTGACCCTTAAACCCGCTTATCGATTTAGTGCTATGCGGCTCGTTTAATATAGGACTAGCCGATCCATACTTTCCGGAAGTTCTCTTAGTTCGTCTCTTAGTATCGGTAGGCGCTCTAAAATCTTCTAATATATTTTTAACTAAGCTGTTGAAATCCATATAAATATTTATTATAATTATGTTAATGCCGAACACACAAAAAATCAAATGTATAATAACTGGTAAACAAACGGTATATTCTGGCGACTTCTTACAGAAAAAAATACAAGAATATGGATCTGAAGAAAAACTTAATAAGCTTTATATATGCCGCGAGGTAAAAAGTTTCTTCAAAAAGGGATATGGTGTTCAAGACATAAGAAAAATTTTAAATGTCGATGATAATTTACCCCTGCCAGATGAAACGACCTTAAAAGAAATTGAAGATACGTTTCGCAAAGAAAGTATTTTAAAAGAACACCCAACATTTAACGAAGCATTAACGTCGTTTACTTATAATAAGTCAGATCCCGACGTTGAAAAGTTCATAAAAGACTATATAATTATATCATGAGTTTAACAGCAAGAATTAAAAATAATGCAGTCGAGATATTCGATGTACAAACTGGCGGCATACAACGCACACATACGTTACCACCAGGTAGTTACTCGAGTGTAGTAGTGGTTGGCGATAATGTTTCTATTACTATTAAGACGCAGTATGGTAGTGATAAAATTAGAACTATCAATATGAAAACAGGGGCAATTGTAAGTGAGCTAAACATGTAATGATAGATATATCTTTAGTAGAACAACCAGTTAATACGAGCTCGTTTACTATGTTTAACGACACACGCCCATGCCTGTTCTTAGGGTTTGCTATTAAGAATGAGTATGATAATCAGCGCTTATGTATTTCAGAAACGTATAACCCAAAAAAACAGCTGTTTGCCTTTAAGCGCGAGGCAGAAGGTAAGGTGTCATATGATATGCTACCGCTATATGGATTGTTTCTAGATCTAAATGAAGCAGGTAAAAATATTGCCCGTACATTAGTTGCGCAAGATAAACAACAAATGCACTTGAACTTATACGAAGATATTTTAAATGAATATAACTTTTCCTGTACAGACTCTTATTCATATCTAAACAAAGGTATATACCCGTTTGATTTTGAGCATTTTACAGAATTAACTAACGATAAGATAGTTAAGGATAAAAAGATACTACAACACATGTTAGATATTGACGATAATAAATTTGATTTTCAAAAATTCGGTGCTTTTAAGCTTTTAATATTAGGATAAGACTGTAAATAAATTAGTATGAATATTAAGAAAAGAAGCGGTGAATCTGTCCCATATGATGTGGATAAAATACATAGAGTGGTAAATTGGGCAGTTAATGATATTAAAGGAGTCACAGCTTCAGATATTGAAATAAATGCGAATTTACAAAAGAGAGAGGGTATGTCTACCGGTGAGATACATAACGTTTTAATTGATTCCGCGGTAAATTTAATAAGTTTAAATAACCCTAATTATCAATACGTTGCATCTAGACTACTTTCATATCAATTGCGTAAAGATGTATGGGGTGGTAAGAACCCACCTAAGTTATTAGATTTTATTAATAAGAATGTACATGAGTGCGATGTATATGATGAAGATATCTTAATGCTATATAATAATAGTGAGATTAATAAATTAGATGAATATATAGATCATGAAAGAGATAATCTATTTACATATGCCGGCATGCGTCAGTTATGTGATAAGTATCTAATTCAAGATAGATCCGAAACTAAGATATATGAAACTCCTCAGTTTGCATATATGATTATTGCTATGGTTTGCTTTGGTAAATATAAAGGAGCTCAGCGTATATCTTATGTTAAGAAAGCTTATGATTATTTTTCTAAATTTAAGATAAATTTACCGACTCCATTAATGGCTGGGGTACGTAGTAAGATAAGACAATATGCATCATGCTGTTTAATCGACATAGATGATACTCTACCTTCTATCTTTTCCTCGTCTACAGCTGCCGGGTACGCAACTGGTTCTCGTTACGGCATTGGTTTAAATATAGGTCGCATACGCCCGATTAACTCCCCTATAAGAAAGGGTGAAGTAATGCATACAGGGGTTATACCTTTCCTTAAGTTAATGGAATCGACTGTTAAGTCGTGTCATCAGAATGGTATTAGAGGAGGCTCTGCTACCGTTAACTTTCCTTTCTGGCATTATGAGGTAGAGGATATGCTCGTACTCAAAAATAACTCTGGGACTGATGATAATAGAGTTCGTAAGCTCGATTATTGTATTCAGTTTAGTGAATTATTTTATAAGAGATTTTTGAAGAACGAAGATATTACTTTGTTTTCACCTTACGAAGCTAAGGAGCTTTATGATGCTTTTGGTCATGAGAATTTTGATGAGTTGTATGAGCAATACGAACGTAAAACTAGTTTAAGATTTAAAAAGACAGTATCTGCAAGAAAGTTAATGTCATTATTTGTAAAAGAAAGAGTGGAGACTGGTAGAATATACTTTATGAATCTCGATCATTGTAATCAGAAGTCCGCCTGGGATGTAGATGTTAAGATGACAAACTTATGCGTTGAAGTATTACATCCAACTAAACCATTGCAACATACAGATGATAAAGATGCTGAAATAGGTATATGTATACTATCGGCTGTTAATGTTCTAGAGATTCAATCAGATGCAGAGATGGAAAAGGTATGCGATATTGTTGTTCGTATACTAGATCAATTGATAGACTATCAAGATTATTTCTTACCTGCAGCTGAAAACTTTACCAAGAATCGTAGATCATTAGGTATTGGAATTACTAACTTCGCTGCATATCTTGCTAAGCAAGGTGTTAAGTATACAGATGAAGATGCACCGAACGTAGCTGATGAGCTAATGGAGAAGGTTCAATATTATCTTTTAAGCTCATCATGCTCTATAGCAGAAGAAAAAGGAGCATGCCCTAAATTTAGCGATACGAAGTATAGTAAAGGTTGGTTACCTATTGATAATTATAAGAAAGAAATTGACGAATTCGTAACTAGAAAAAACTCTATGGACTGGGAGGGTCTACGTACGAGGATAAAAGAGTTTGGACTAAGACATAGTACTGTATCAGCTATAATGCCCTGTGAGAGCTCTTCGATAATTCAGTGCTCTACCAATGGCATAGAACCTATTAGATCTTATATTACCTATAAGAAATCTAAAGCTCGCACGTTACCAGTCATTGTACCGAATTACTCTTCTTACAAGAGCAAATATACGCTAGCGTATGAAATGGAAGATAACGAGGGGCTAATTAAAATTGTCGCTGCATTACAAAAATGGGTTGATATGAGTATATCAGCAAACGTTTACTATAATTATGATCATTATGAAAAAGGTGCTTTACCGGATTCTAAGGTTATTAAAGAGTTGCTATTGTCATATAAACTAGGTTGGCGCACGGGATATTATCTCAATACTGACGATGGAGATAAGCAAAGTATAGGTGACGGAGAAAATAGTGAAAATGTTGAAGAAGGTTGCGAATCCGGGGCTTGTGCTCTCTAAATATATTAACTATGGCTGATAAGGAAGAAAAATGGGTAGAAAATGTAGAGGGAGCTTTCTATGTTGATGAACAGTGTATTGATTGTGATCTATGTAGAGAAACTGCGCCTGCTAATTTTACCGCTGAACAGGATGGTGGCTATTCTTACGTCTTTAAACAACCGCAGAATGATGATGAATTGGAATTATGTGTAGAGGCGATGGAGGGGTGCCCAGTCGAAGCAATAGGAAATGATGGATAATAAATTTATGGATACTGTACTTAACTTAAAAAATGTAGATACTACGAAGCAACCTATGTTTCTTGGAGAGGATTTAGCTCTTCAGAGATATGATAGGTTCAAATACCCTAAGTTTTTCGACCTATGGCGAAAGCAAGAAGAATTTCATTGGTTACCTGAAGAGGTATCCCTTGTTAAAGATCGTAATGATTATGAAAATCTAAACGATACTGAGAGATTTATATTTAATAGTAATCTTAAATGGCAAACTATGACTGATAGTATGCTTTCTAGAAGTATTCATAATATTAAGAATTATGTAACAAATCCTGAGTTAGAGATATGTATGACTAGTTGGGCTCGATTTGAGACTATTCATAGTTATTCTTATACATATACATTGCAAAATATTGCAAAAGATACTACTGCTTTCTTTGACTCTATATTGGAAGATAAAGAGATTACTAGAAGAGCTGCTGAAATTAGCGGGGCTTATAATACATTACTTGGTGATGATAAGGGTGATATTAAGCAAAGAATCTTTAATGCAGTTATTTCAACGCAAATTACTGAAGGATTAGCTTTCTATGTATCATTTGCTTGTTCTTACTTCTTTGGTTATAAAGGTAAGATGGAAGGTAATGCTAAAATTATCGGTCTTATCGCAAGAGATGAAAACTTGCATGCTGCTATTACACAAAATATTATCAAGTATTGGAGAGAAAATAAAGATGAAGGTTTCCAGCAAGTAGTAAAAGATAATGAGCAGAAGATTTATGACATGTATGGTCTAGCGGTAGAAAATGAAAAGAAGTGGGCTGAGTATCTCTTCTCGAATGGTTCTTTGTTGGGGTTAAATGCAGAAATGTTAAATGGTTATATCGAATGGTTGGCTAATACAAGACTACGTTCTTTAGGGTATGATAAGATCTTTGACCAAACAACTAATCCAATTGGTGGGTGGTTAAATGGTTATACTGATAGTTCGAAAGTTCAAGTTGCTCCTCAAGAAACAGAAATTAGTTCTTATAAAATAGGTGCTAGAGATACAGAAATTAACGAAGAAGAGTTTGAAGGCTTCGATCTTTAATATAAATAATTATTATGGCAAATTACATTGAAGCAATTAAACAGAAGCTAACAGGTCAGCGTGATATTGAAATATCTGATTTGGAAGTTTATATGACAAGCAGAGTCGCTATCGGCGAACATCCTAATATTGGCGAAGAAATAGAAAAAAAGATCGAGGCTATTGATAATTTAGATTCTAAGATTGACACAATCGAAAAGTATTTTTCTGCACCAGCGCCGGTCGCGACTGAAGGTGACGTACAGGAGTCTTAAAGGGTAGTTCCTTAAGATAAAAAAATAGTTGATTATAGTATACTGTACTATATAATATACGACTATGATAAATAAAAAATATATTATTATTGGCGCTGTTGTAGCCGTTGTTGCATATCTTGCAATGTGTGGTAAGGCAGAAGCTCAAGAAGTAGAAACTAAGAGCTGGAAGCTAGATACAGAAGTTGGATACTATGAAAAGCGTATCTCAGGTGGTTTGTATGGAGCTCAAGATGCTGGGTACTTTAAAGCAGCTACAAAGATTGGAAACTTTTCTGGTCTAGCATTTGTAGGTAGCGTTGAGTATGTTAACACAGAGGATTACCAACTACATAGTACACTTGGTACCTATCTACAAACACCTATTGGTGGTATCGATACCCGTTTAGTTGTTCACTCAGGAGAAGTAGCGGACACAACGTTTGAGCTTAATGGAGCTTACGATTTAAATTGGTTCGACTTCGTAGATACATCGTTGACCGTTGCAGTTGAGAATGGTAATGAAGCTGGTAGCGATCTTGACCAGTATATTACTACACCATCCTTTGTAGTATCTAAGACGCTCAACTTAAACGAACATTTTGATGTTGTTCTAGGTGGGGAGTATGGGCAGACAATTGGTCTCGATGAAGAGATTGATTTCACTCATGTATTCGCTCGCGTAGAAACAGTGGCAGGTAAGTTACCTATTTTCGTTCAATGGAACTGGGTTAATAATAACCTAGCTTTTGAGAATGATTTTTCATCAGAAGGTACTGATGGAAAGTTTGATGGGTCTATTACCGCTGGTGTAGCGTTTAGTTTCTAAAAAACGAAAGTTTACTAAGCGCGGCTGAAAAGTCGCGCTTTTTTTATGCCTTTTTAAATTTAGAGAGTAAATATTTTAGTTATGGAAATCCTAATATACACTGCAGTTTGGCTCGCGGTTAGTGGATTATTTGCAATGCTTTTATTGTCAAATGACCCTTATGCAAAAGCCAAAAAACTTGCTGATATTGCTCTAGAGCGTATCGAAGTACTAAAACATAAGTGGCTTGAATCTGAAAAAGTTGGACATGACATTGGTATGGAAAAGGCCAAGAAATCTTGGAAGAAAAACCATGCAAAGAAATGGAAAGCTAGCAGGAAATAAAGCTGCTTATTAAATTAGAAAATTAGCAAGCCAGTCTCTTAATTGAGGCTGGCTTTTTCTTTGAGTTTTTAAACTCTATAAATAAATATTTTTCTATGACTAAACTAACTACAATGAGAGGGCATACAAACCCCATAAATGAACTAGAGCAAGCCTTAAACGGCTTTTTTAACATCGCACCAGTCTTCCATAATTTGGAAGAAGTATATACCACTGGTGATCAAGTACGATTCGCCCAACGAGAAGAAGGGCTTACTGTGCAAATCGATGTCCCTGGAGTGAAGAAAGACGACCTAGACTTAAAGGTAGATTCGGAGCGAAGAGATATCTATATAGAAGGTAAGAGAACTATCCTAACCAATGATAGTCAGAAAACCCAAACATACAACAGAAGTTTTTCTGTTGGTAAAGAGTATGATCTCAATAAAATAAAATTCGCATACGCTGACGGTACACTTGAAGTAAGTGTTCCTCGAAGAAAAAAAGAGGAATATATTAAAAAGTATACCATTTAACCTAAATAAAAATAGGTCGGAGCATTCAACAAAAAAATACAGGGGTCGGTTGGTGGGAATTTTTTTGGATAAACGCGTGTACGTATATAAATATCTAATATGGTGACGTGTTCAATAAACAGCAATGAATTAGAAATTATTCTAACAAACGATACTCAAAATACTATTTCAGTAGATTCTGCTATAGAGACATATTCAGATGTATTAGAGTGTAAAATTCAATCAAAGGATATTATACTTGAAAAAGTAGATAATTCTATTGTTGTATTAGAGCTTACCATAAACGGTAGTAAGTATGTTACTGAAGCTACATTAGTTGACGATGAGAATTCTTTCATAAAAATTAATGAAGAAACCTTACATCTAGTAAAAGATAATAAATCGGGTAATAATGTTTTAGAAGAATCTGTCGAAGAAGTAGAAGAGGTAAAAGTTGATGAGCTTACTAAATTTTTAGGAGAGAAGATAGAAGACTTTACAAATCAAAAACTCACTGAAAAGGTAGAAGAAATAAAAACATTTAGTTCGAATACTTTATATGAAAATCTAGAGACATTTGAGGAGAAGAAAAAGGATTTATTAGAATTAGTTGAAGAGCAGTTTACCAATGTTGTTGACAGTGTTAAAAGCGATGTTAACAAAAAATTAGATAGGTTTTTTAAGAGAACAGATCTCAATAATAAGACAGCTATTGCTATCGAGACAGATAGACTTAAAGAAGAAATAACTGAAAAGTATAATTCTTTTCTCGCTGAATTGAATAATAAAAAGAAAAATTTAGAAGAAATTAACGGGGATAAAGTAAATCAATTAGTTGAAGATAAGAAAGAAGAAATTACCAACGTCATTAAATTATTTGTCGAGAAAATATATAGCGAATATAAAGAAGAGTTTAATCCTAAACTCAAAAATATAATAACTGAAAATAAAGAATTAAACGAAAAGGTTAAACAGTTAGAAGATATAAAAAAAGATCTTGTAGGTAATAAAGTTTATAGCGAAGATATTACAAGAGCAGAAAATAATTTTAAAAAATTATTAAAGGAGACTAATAAAAAATTTAATAAGGTAAATGAAAAACTAAATCTAATATCTAAAAAGGATAATACAAGATATAACTCTCTTTTAGCGGCAATTAACGATACAGATACAAAAGAGTATGAAACTGTTTTAAATAACAAAATAGAGCAAGCAGAGCTAGGTCAGATAAAAGAAGAGCTTGAACAATCGCTTACTAATAGTATGCAAAATGAAGTTACTTCGCTTAAAAGATATGTTGAGATGAGCTCCGGGGGAGGTACTAATGCTAAGCAATATGCTAACGGTGGTACAATGAACGGTGATTTACATGTGACAGGTACAGTTACAGCTGGTACTCTTCTATCTGCTACTCAAGTAGATTTTGTGAGAGAAACAACTGGGTTTAGCGTTGATGGTGACTTCACGGTAGATACCTCAACATTTAAAGTTGATTCAGCTAATAATCGAGTTGGTATTGGAACCGCGACGCCTGGAGCTGGTGCTATTCTTGGAGTCGATGGTAATTCAAGATTTAGCGGTAACATTACACTACCGACAGCGAATAAAGCGTTAATTAAGGAGAATTGTTATTTTAAATCAGGAGGCGTTAGATTACGGAAAGGGTCTCTATCTGCAGAAGAGATATCAATGCGATACGAATCTTCAGGTGAAACTAATAAAAACTTTGTAATTCAGCAAATTTCCGGCGGTTTAAATAAAGGTCAAATAAAATTTATACCTAGTCAAGGTGTTTTGAGATTAGACAGTTCAAGAGTTGAACTAGGGACTGCAGGTGATGTTGTAAGAATACTCGGTAATACCGAAATTGGCGTACAACAGACCAGCAACGCTAACATGTTGAAATTAACGTTTGCAGATTCTAGAACAGCGGATCATGGATTACATTTTAAACATAGTGGTACTAATACGCAAATTATACAGATGGGAATGTATGGTGACTATCCCAATGCAGATAAAGGTGATTTTAAGATAACATCTAAAACAGGCACTACCGTTACAGATATGATAACGATAGATAACAGCCAGCAAGGCATTGCATTACATCGAAATACTGCAATAGCAGGTGACCTAACAGCTAGCGGCAATTTAACAGTTACAGGTACAATTTCTGGTCAAGATATAATTAAATCGAGTAGAATCAATGTTAATAGCGGTAAGCTTTATGTTGATGGTGTGGGTACTAACTATTCAGTTAAGATTGGCGCTTACGGGCAAGGTACATTTTTCGGTAAGGAGGGGTCAGTAAACGGCGCTACATTTAGTTTAGGCGTCGGTAGCGCGGGTAAGATAGTTGAAGACATGAGAATCGAAACTTTTGCTTTATCAGGGGCAGGTCTAGTTAATAAATATTCAAACCCTGTGATACTTGTCACTTCACCAGGTACTAACAGATATATAGTACCTGTCTCAATACAAGTTTATAAATCTCAAAGTGGTGGTACTAGGATACCATGGCCTGTAGGTACCGGTGCAACCGCTTTTGGAATAGGTACATTTCAAAATAGTGATAATACTGGTAACTTCCGTGGTTTAACTGCTTTACCGAGAAATACTGCTATCATTGACGGAGATTGGATGTACAATAGAAATCAAGGACCAGATACGACTGTTCAAATTGGTAGTAATAGAGATCTCTGTCTACGAGGATTTAATGATATGTCATCTAATACTAGTACTGATGTAATTTATCTAAAAGTTAGATATATGATAATGTCAGAAGATGGTGATTTTAAATCTATAGCAAACTTACAGGTTAAAGATTCTTAATAGAATAAGGGTGTATAGTTTAAATCTAAGTTTAAATCTATAAATAACTTTATGAGTATGTATTCGATCTTCGGCACAAAAATTCAGCCTAAATTTACTAATGATAGTAAAAATATACTTAAGGTTTCTAGTAAGAAAGAGATATTTTTCGATGTATTCGAATGCCAGCTCAATGGTAAAAATATAGTAGTTGAGAAAACTGGTCAGTATGAAAATACTCCAATAGTAAAATTTGAAATAAAAGATGATGGTAATGTGTTTACCTGCGAAGCTTTACTAGTAATTGATAAGGAAAACGATCTATACCTTAATGAAAATAATTTAGAATTCTCAAAAAATATTAAAGTACCTATAGTAGAAAAAACTATAGTAGAAGAAGTAAAAAAGATCGTACCGACTGATACATTGCATGAAGAAAAAATACAAAATATATCAGATAAGATAGTAGCAGAAAGCGAAGAGAAAGCTAAGCTAATACAAGAAGCTAAGCTTAAAGAATTCGAATTAAAGCAAGAACAGATTATTGAGCAGTCTGAAAATTATCTTAATGGTAAATTTGATAATTATATAAAGGAGAATATTCATACTTTAGTAACTGATTCTAATTTAGTATATGATAAGCTAGTTGAAAATCTTAATAACTTAAATGATGGCGAGATAAAGGATATTTTAGGAGAAAGAATAAAAAGTATTAACGAAGAGCTAAACCATCAACTTAAAAATGAAGTTACTTCTATGAAGAAGTACGTTGAGATGAGCTCCGGTGGAGGCGGTACTAATGCTAAGCAATATGCTAACGGTGGTAAGATGAACGGTGACCTAGAGGTCACGGGGAAAATAACAGCTGGTACTATTGCAGGTGCGACAGAATTAAATGGCGGTACGATTGACGGAGACCTAACTGTAACTGGTAGTATTAGTGCTGATACTATTATTGCTACCACTCTTCTTAGCGCGAACGAGGTAGATTTTGCAACAGAAACAAATAGTTTTACAGTTAGTGGCGACTTTCGAGTTGGTAACAGTGGAGATTCAGCAACTACTACTAATACAAGATTATACGGGCAGACCCTGCAGTATGGACGCGTTATAGCTTATGATGATATACTTTTTGATTCCGGTACTTTTTTCCTAGATTCATCAGAAAATAAAGTAGCTTTCGGTACTCAATCAACGAGTAATATGGTAGGTAAGGTAACGATTCACGGTACAGACAAATCCGGAGGGTTATCTTTTAGTCATACTCAAGCAGGTACTTTTGCGGACCATGTCAATATGTACTACCAGGGCAGTGATACAGGTTCACCGTTTTTAATAAGCCGTGAAGATACTGGAGGTGCTGAAATTGTATTATTCAATACTGGGGATATTAATTTTAACGGTGGGTATGGTGGTGTAACAGATTCAAGCTCATCAACGAAGACCCTCGACGGGGTTGGTATCGGTGTTAACGCTTCTGCTGTTACCGGGGCTAAACCTCAAAATAAATTACATGTATATGAATCTCTCGGTTCGATATACAATAATAACCAAGCCTACTCCGATACCCCATACACTTCCAACGCGCAAGTTCAAATCCAAGCAACTGATAAGACTAATAATCCGACTCAGAGCTTCGGTCAATCACCACAGAGAAGGTTATATTTAGGAGGTGATAATATCTTTGCTAATGAATTAACTATAGGTACTCATGCTAACGGCCTTTCTCAAAATGACCAATATTGGTCTCATACTATACTAGCTGCAAATCCGATTAATTTTAGATCTAGAAATAATTTAGCTCTTAGAGTGTATGACGGTAAGATTGAAGCCATAGGCTCTTCTAATACAAACGGGGCAGTTACTTCTGAATGGGTTACAACAAATTTTTCTAACTCCGATAACCATAAAGAAATAACATCTATTCAATCCCGTGTTAAAACAACAGATAGTAATGCCCAAGACGATTCGGGAGGTACTTTAGTATTTCAAACAAAGCCCGACGGAAACTATCCAGCAGCTGATCGAATGATTATTACCAGTACCGGTAATGTAGGTATAGGTACCAGTAATAATACTGCGAATGGAAAGCTTCACGTTAAGAATGGTAGCGATCATTTACTCGTGGTTAAAACAACTGGTGAAGTTGGCATCGGCACAGCTTCACCAACATCTGGTAAAAAATTAGATGTTGCAGGTAATATTAAAGCTAGTACTGTTAATCTTACAAATGTGCCAGAATTTGCGGATGATACTGCAGCGTCAAGTCTCGCTACTGGAGATGTTTATAAAACCTCGACCGGTCAATTAATGATAAAGCTCTAACTTTAATAATAGGATGATTATTGTAGGTTGGGTGTATACTTTGTGTTTTGCTATTTGTTATATCCCGCAAATAGTTAAAAGTTTAAAAACGAAGAAGGTTAATGATATTAGCATATCTCTCTTTATACTATCACTACTTGGATATATATCAGCGCTTGTGTATACGCTGGGAGACATTGGGTTTAACATTATACTAGTAACTAATTATATATTCGGAGCCCTTTGTAGTTTAATTATGATTATCACATATTTATGTTACAGAGACAAATAAATATATACGTGGACGAGGGGTTTAAAAGATCTAAAATGTATTTAATCTTGCGTCAAGAACAGGTGGAAATAGATAAATTAAAATGGATAGAATCCGAAAAAGAAGGCCGCGATATTGGAAGAATAAAAGCGGTTTTTTTATGGACGCGTTACTACCGCGAAAAATGGTTAAAAGAGTTTAACGATTGAGCTGCATTTGCTCCTTGATAAACTCAATGTCTTTTTTTATCGAGGTTATCTCTCTTTCTAACTCCACCATATTTTTTGTTATAACGATCTGACCGTCATTTGTAATAAGCTTAGATATTAAGTCTTCCATGCGCTCTATTAATGGTAATATCTTAGCTGTATCTCCTTGAATGTTTGTAACGGCCCATTTAAGAGCCTGCGTTTCAGTTTCAAGACCACCTATCTTTAGCATAATAATCTCCCTATCTTTTTCGTAAATTTCAGTACTTACGTAATTACTATTAAGCCATAAAGCTATAGTAGCTGCTACAAGTGCTGCAATGAACGGCGCTACTTTAAAATCGCCGAATAATTCGAATAGGGAACTAATGTTTTTCATATGAGTATACAATAAGTATTTATGTTAAGCTAAGTTAAATTGTACTTAAAAGTTTAATTATTTTACTTCTTTTCGTTATGAGTAGCTTCAGCAACTTTCCTCGATGTACCGGTGTTTAGATCAGCTGCAGCAGTTCGAACATCTACATTACCATTTTTTAATGTCAACGGTAGATTAGCAAACCAATGCTCGTGAGAATCGACAATATTGTTACCACCATTGATAACTTGTATAGTTACGTTAGAGAAACTAACAGTTTGAGTATTATTATTTACCGTACCAGTACCGTTAATAGATGCAGTCCATGACGCGGTATCTCTCAAACCTACTTGAGTGGCTTCTGTCCTTTGATATTCTCTTGGCGCCGTAACGTGCTGCAGATACGTCTCACCTTCTACGTGCAACCCACCTCCAATAATAACATTTTTATTAACACCGAGATTATCATCTATATAAATTTGCCTTTGCCTCTTATTTCTAAGTCTTAATATTTCAGCGCTTATATTAATAGTCTTTGCATCTATGTTGATTTCATTCTCAGACGCTACATTTACTTGCTCACCTGTAACATTAGTAACTGTACCTGTTATATTTGTAGGCCCGTACGATTTAAGATTTAACCCACCTGCACCAACCATTACGTTGTATCTATTGCATACATTTAATGTAGAATTACCACCGGGTAGATCTTGAACATGTACATATTCAACTAACGGGCTTTCGATCTTATTAACATAAACCACGTTATTGTCAATTAATACCTCATTACTTAAAAGCTTACCAGCATTATCCATTCTAATACTACCAAAATCATTCATTAGCATTCCAACGGTCTCCATCTTATGCTTAGTAATTTGGGTAATCTCACTACCACCGATACCTAATTCTTGCTCTATTGCTGTTAACTCCGGTAAGCTTGCTTCTAGCAATTCTTTAAGTTTGTCTTTCCTATCATCTACATCCCAGGTACCATCTTGCGTAGATAAGCTCTTACCGCTGCCATTAACAAATGTTTTACCGCTTTGGGTTACCCATCTAGTGGCATTTGCTGTTTGAGCTGAAGCTCCAGTTTTGGCTGATGTATCATTGGTACCAATTTCAATTAGCGGCGTCGACGGTACACTATTACTGTTATTTTGTAATGAACTATACGTATCAGTATTAGTTACGGGGTAATTGGCAAACGTACCTTTTTGTTCTTGAAGCAAACTATTACGCTTTAAAATTGTAATATCGTTAGAATCCTTTACGCTATTATCACCGGTTCGCTTTATCTCAAATAGTTGTTTAAACTCCTGTATACCAGCTACAAGATCTTTCCATTTCTTAAAGTACTCTTCATTTAATGAGCCTACTTTTTTATATTTGTCTCTATATACTATCTCATCTAAATTCTTACCAGTATACTCATTTTTAAATCCTCTAACAGTATCGTATGAATCATTAAGAGTTAATCCTTGCTTGTTCTTAGTATTGAGCTCAATCGTAGATTGATTATTCATCTCTTTAAACGACCCGGAATAATGTGTCATTCTAACCTTCTCATTTAAATCACTATTAACAAATTCTAATGTACCTCCTTTTTGATTAATAACATACTTGTTTCTATATGCTTCTACATTATTATTATATTCTGTTATACTAGCATTTTTATTTTCGTATGTACCGGGATAGTCTAAACCAGGTTCATTCTGTGATTCGTATATACCCTGCCAGTCAGATTGACCGAAACTAGCTGCAAAATATACTGGGAAGTTTGGATTACCTTCTCTAAAGAATACCCAAACATGAGCGCCTACAGATGGTACACAAAATGCACCTTTAGCTTCATTCGAATAACCGTTAGGCTTATACTCATACGATAGAGGGTTAGGTCTATTTACATTATCTGATGCGTTAGTAAAAGCGTCTGTAACACGGGTTGTTTCATCATAAAAGTTACTAGGAGCAGCCCCCTCGCCTGTTAGAGCAGAAGTTGCACTTGTTACCGTATCCAAGAAGTTACTATCCGAGACACTACCTGTTAGATTAAAATTATTAAACCTACCACTAGAGCTTTCACCAGCCAAAGGAGCTGCACAATCAGCCCACGGTGTTACCTTTTTTAAATCATCTAAAACCTCGGTCAAATCTTCATTTATATTATTACCTATAAATTTTAAAGTTTTATTTTTACCATCTCTTACCCAGTTATTATAAACCGTAGAAGATATATGAGGTATAAATATCTTTATCCTACCAGCTTTATCCGGGTCATTATTTTGGATGACTATACCTATATGATTACCGTAGTATTTTTTCATTGTATACTATTATTTAAATAAAAATATTTTTTTTATCAACAAGGCTGTCCAATGAATCGACTGATTTTAACTGAGTTGCTGCCTGACTAGCATCTCCAATCCCTTTTTCAGCAGCAGCTTTAGCATCTGTAACTACATTAGCTGCAGTACTATTAATAAACTCTTGCTGTTTTAAGCTATCTACATTAAAATCACGTAACTGCGTATTAGATATGTTACCTACGCTCGACTGAACATCTTTAAACAAGTCCCCTTGGAATTTAGCTAACTCGTCAGTAGAAATATTATTAGCATCTATACCATTAAATTGATTATTTAACAGATCCTGCTTTTTGAGACTATCAATGTTTAACTTATTTTGTATATCTCCGAGAGAAGCAATACTTGCTTCGACGTCTATATTAATAGGTTCGAAATAAGCAGTAGGGTCAATGCTAGGTATATTAAGTTCGGGGATTGCCCCTGTCTTAATATTTTTAAAATTATTAACCGCACTGCTGACTTTATCTTTAATTAGCGAAGTTACATCACTTATTGCAGAATTAATATTAAATGTTTTAATTTTTGGAGATAACCCCTTAAGCGAAGAGGGGTTAACCTTCTTCAGACCAGTTGAAAGAGAGTCAGAATTAAAAGATATAGCCATATAACTATTTACTTGATAATCACAGTTTATATACTATAATCAATGTATGTTAGTATCTCATGAAAGTCCAATTAGTATATTAAGCGATTCCCGAGATTATAATGATTACGACTATGCGTTAGTACATTTATTTGAAACGCATCCGGATTATTATAATTTCTTTAAACATAGTATAAGTCTCGATAGAGAGGTTTTACTGGATAATAGTATTTTTGAATTAGGTGAATCGTTTGATTCAGATAAGTTTGCAGAATATGTAAAGGAATTAAAACCTACTTATTATATCGTGCCGGATGTCTTAGAAGACGGTTATCAGACTATTCAACAGTTTATAGACTTTAATAAAAAGCATGAAGATCTGCCCGGGCTGCAGATTGGAGTCGTACAAGGTAAGTCATATGACGAGCTGGTTGAGTGTTATAAATTTATGTCAGATCACGCTGATTATATTGCAATTAGCTTTGACTATAGTTATTATATAACAACCGGTAGAGGTAAGAATACGCTTGAAAGATGGTGTGATGGTCGCCGTAAATTTATAGACGATCTTAAAAGAGATGGTATATGGAATAATAATAAACCTCATCACCTTCTAGGGTGCTCGTTAGCTAAGGAATTTAGTCATTATGCGGATGATAGAAGTATTAGAACCGTCGATACGTCTAACCCGGTTGTCGCTGGTATTAAGGAACTTAAGTATAATGGTGACCTGGGGTTAAAAGAAAAGCCTTCTATCAAGCTTGCTGATTTAATAGATCATGAAGTTACTGATACGCAAATAGAACATATAGATTATAACGTGATTAACTTTAAAAAAATAATTAACAGATGGTAATAAGTTTTACAGGAGCTCAAAGTACTGGTAAGTCGACTCTACTTGAAAAGTGTAAAGTTGATGAAAAGTTTAAGAAATATAATTTTGAACCTGAAGTTACGCGATGGGTAAAGAAAACCTATGGTCTAACTATCAATGAAGAAGGTGACGAAATAACTCAATTAGCTATTCTTAATAGACATTTGCATAATTATCTTAACTATAGAGATAAGGATGTTATATTGGATAGGTGTATCTTAGATGGTTTAATTTATACGATGTATCAATATCATACTAAGAAGGTGAGTATAGAGGTATACAGCTATGCAGAGTTATTATTTCAAAAGTTAATTGATAAAATTGATGTAATATTTTATACTGAGCCTGATATAGAATTAGTAGACGATGGTGAGCGGAGCGTAGATGTAGAATTTAGAGATACGATAATTAATCTTTTTGAGGAAGCCATAACTCATTTTAATTTAAATGTAGTAAGGTTAAGCGGATCAGTTGATAATCGTATGAAGACAATTTATAATATAGTAGATAATTATGGCAAATAAAGAATTAGACAATAGTAGAATTAGTAAGCATTTAGGTCAAACGTCTCAATATAAGAGCGCGTATGATTCTGGACTGCTTGTAAGAGAACCTCGTAGTAATAATCGAGTATATTTAAATATATTTGATGATGATTTACCTTTCGTAGGATCTGATACGTGGAATGCTTATGAATGTTCATTCCTCCTCGATAATGGTCGCCCAGTAACTGGTGTTGTAAAATGTGTATATCCTTGTAGCAGTAAATATATTGTTGAAAGTAAGAGTATTAAGTTGTACTTTAATTCCTTTAATATGACTAAAATAGCTGCCGATAAAGATGAAGCTGTTGCTGCATTTGAAAATACTGCAAGTAAAGATCTAAGTAGATTATTACAGACAGATGTTCAAGTTAAATTCCAAGATGGTGATCGCGTTAATAAGAAATTCGATAGTCCTAATAGTGAGTGGGATATCGGTGATTATCAGAATGTAGATTTACTCGAAGATCATAAAGATTTTACATATACTCAATATACTGAAGACCCTAGTTTATTAGAAGGTGTAAGTCGTGAAAGAGATTTAGAGCAAAAGTTCTATTCAGGTCTATTGAAGAGTAACTGCCGCGTTACCTCGCAACCTGACTGGGGAGATGTATTCATTTATATTAAATCAAAGACTGCTATTGATGCGCATAGTATTAAGAACTACGTAGTATCGTATAGAGATGAGTGTCATTTCCATGAAGAGATTTGTGAATGCTTTTATAAAAGATTAAAAGATGCTTTTGAACCTTCCGAGCTATTAGTAATGTGTCTATATGCACGTAGAGGTGGTATCGATATTAATCCTGTTAGAGCATCAAGTCAAGAACTTATTGAGAAGTATGCTGCTAATCTAATCGATCCTGATGCAGTTCATATTAAAACTTCGAAGCAGTAATGGATAAAGGTATTAAAAATATCTTAGTACGAGAACGGCAACGTCAATCAAAAACGATTGAACTTATCGCAAGTGAAAACTTTGCTAGTGATGCTGTAATGGAATTGGCGGGTAGCGTATTTACAAATAAATATGCTGAAGGTTACCCGGGTAAGCGTTACTACAACGGGTGTAAGAACATGGATGAGATTGAAACTTTTGCCATTGAAAAACTTAAAGATATCTATGGTTGCAAGTTTGCAAACGTTCAACCTCATTGTGGTGCTAATGCAAACACTGCAGTATATCAGGCGTTCTTAAAGCCAGGCGATAAGATTCTTGGAATGGATCTGGCGAGTGGTGGTCACTTATCCCACGGCGCTAAAGTGAATATTTCCGGAAAGGTTTACGAATCACATCACTATGGTGTAGATGAGAACGGCTTTTTAGATTACAATACAATTCAAATACAAGCTGAAAAACTTAAACCAAAAATGATTATTGCTGGTGCAAGTGCTTATCCTGGAGTAATTGACTTTAAGACATTTAGAGAAATCGCTGATAAAGTCGGCGCATATCTTTTAGTTGATATGGCTCATTACTCAGGTTTGATTGCTGGTAAAGCTTACCCATCACCGATTCCTTATGCTGATTTTGTTACATCAACTACACATAAAACTTTAAGAGGTCCACGAGGCGGTATTATTCTCTGGAATAATGAAAAATATTCAAAGAAGATTAATAGCGCAATCTTTCCCGGTACTCAAGGTGGCCCTCTTATGAATATTGTAGCAGCAAAAGCTCAAGCATTCGTCGAGGCAGATACCAAAGAGTTTGGAAAGTATGCGCAGGATGTAATTGATAACGCTAAAGCAATGGCTGAAGTGTTTATAAAGAACGGATTTAAGGTACAATGTGGCGGTACTGATTCACATATTGTATTAATCGATCTAAGTGATAAGCCTTATAGTGGGAGATACGCTGCTGACTTATTAGAAGAATATAACATCACTGTAAATAAGAATGGTGTACCTAACGATAAGAGATCATTTATTGAAACAAGTGGTATTCGTATCGGCACTGCAGCAGAAACGACACGAGGTTGCGATGTAGAATGGTTTAAATCCTTAGCTGATAAAATTACGCAAATTTTAGAATGCGAAGTAGCTCAGCGGTAGAGCAGGTGACTGTTAATCACTTGGTCGCTGGTTCGATCCCAGCCTTCGCAGCCATTTAAATAAAAAAAAGCCGTTACGAATAACGTAACGGCTTTAGTTTTGATTTAATTCTTATATTAATTCTTAGAAGTATATAGAATCACCACCGGGGGTGAATCTTTCTCCGAGTCCAGTACAAAGAATTGTGTGATAGTAGAGGTTAGCACCAAAGATATTATCAACAACACCATAACGTGTAAGCAAGCCTACACGAGGAGCGAAGTCATTAGGACCAATTGTGCGTTGAACCATAACCGGGATATAAGGGCAATAGATTATACCAGTGTCATAGAATTCAGGTCCCTTGTAGCCCAATAATGCGTACTCAGGACGCGTTGGACCATCAATATTGTTACCTTCAGTTCTTGTGTCACGGTAAACATTAAACCGACCACCAAGATTACCTACCTTCGCAACACCTACAGGTTGTGTATTTACGTTACCTGCTACAGGTACCCACTGGAATTCAGGGAGCATCTCTAGGATAGCGCAAACACGAGGAGTTGCGACGATGAAGTTAGCAGCACCACGGCGATTTCTCACAGCGATTCTGTTTGCTTCAATAATAAGTCTTTGATAGAAATCACGATTGCGTTCAACTAACCAGCGGCCATCTGCGGAAGCAGGGGACCAAACAGAGAACCCAATACCTTGACCTGCGTCAAGAGTAACTTGGATCATTCTCACAAGCATTTCACGGTCGATTTCGGCCTGAATTTCATACGACATAGCGTTTGTCAATTCAGTATCGATATCGATACCATTCATGTTTTTGAGATCCTGTTCGAGTTCTACTGACCAGCGAGCACCTAAGCGTCTAGTACCAGCCTCAACAGCAGTCTTCTCGAAAGAGACTTCCATTGTAGGAATGTTACCAGTTGCTTCGAAGTTCTTAAGAAGAGCAGCGACACCAGTGTCGTTTGCACCGATAATTTGCTGTACAGAGCTAAGACCGACAGGGATCGCAGTAGATCCTAGACCAGACAAAGCACCAGCAGAAGTACCAGTGTAGCTTGTTCTTAATTCTTGGTAACCTGCTTCAGCAGCAGATCCAAGTGCTCCACCTATAGTGCCATCACCCGCAGGGCGTGCGCCTCCGGTTTTGCCATCGATACCAGTACCTAGTGTTTCACCAGAGTACTTATAACGGAGAGCAAATGCAAGTCCAACAGGACCAGCCATTGGTTGAACACCAACGATTTCATTTGTAATTAACTCGGGAAAAGTTCTTCTAATCATAGGAATCAAGATCTTGGGTAGACGGGCGTCGCCTTGAGCATAGCTGTCAGTACCAGGGGTACCTGAGCGATTGCCACCGGCTACGGTGCCGAGTCCATTTCCAACAGCATTTCCAAGCGAAGCACTAGTGCTATCTTCATTCAAGCACCATGCTTCTTGGTTTTCCAATAGCATTGCAGTGTTTAAACGAGTATGGCTGTCTTCGATGGGAGCAACTGATTTGGATGAATAATCCAAAACTGGTGCCCACTTCTCTAATAGAGAAGCTGCTCTTGATTCGTCAATATAAGACTGTGAAGGTCTAATTGAATTCATAGTTTTATTTTTCCTTTATTTTTTTATTTCGACCCCAAGGGATTTTAACCCAGGTAACTCAGGAAAGCCTAATCAATTATAAAATTAATATTTGCTTAGCTCGGACATGTAGCCATTATCTGAAACAGGTGTTTCCACCTTTTCTTCAACGACTCTATCTACCTTAGTAGTGTCCTCTAAAGCTTGCTCCTTTAAGCTCTCAAGTCTGCTTACTTCTTTCTTTTCAAAAAGCTTTAAAGTATAATCAAAATTCTCAGCAATGAACTCTGCGTCCTTACCTGCTAATACTTTCTTAATATACTTTGCACTTCTCTCATCGAGACTAGCTGTTTTTTGTTCAATTAATAGATTGGACTTAATAGTATTAAGTTCTTCTTCAACAACAGCCTTCTCTTGAAGGGCAGACTCAAGCTTTGTGGTAGCTTCATTTATTTGGTTTTTACCGTCCAATACAGCATCTTTAATGCTCTCTTTTTGTAGAGCGCTGTCAACGGCTAAATTTGTACGAAGATCTGCTAGAACTTGAATTGCTTTCTTATTCTTTACAGCTTCTTTAATCTCTTCAGTAGGAATAGATTCTTGGATATATTCGTCGAGATATGTTGAAATAGATTCAACTAACTCGCTTTTAAAACTTTCAGCATCTTCTGTTAAAGCTGTTTCGTACTTTTCAACGATAGCTTTAAGCTTACCTGCTCTATCAGCATCTAATGCTTCAACAACTTTTTCTAATTTTGTAGTATGGTCAGCATCTAATGCTTCTAATAGCTTTTCTAATTTAGACGTGTATAACTCGTCCTGTTCTAAAAGAGCTTTGTCGACATGTAATTGTGTCTTCTCTTCTAAGCGTTTTTCAAACGCTGTTTCAATTGCAGCAAGAGTTGATTCATCAATTGCCCCGTCGGTTGCTTCTTTTAGTATTTCAGAAATATTCATAATTAAAATAGGTTTATATTATTATTTATAATCTCACGCTTGATTTTCTTGTCTATTGAGCGAGATAAGTTCCCATGAGCTTTACTATAGTTTTTATCAATAATATTGTTAATAAAACTCTTAACATCTTTCTTTACATCTAATGTTTGTCTGCTCATATTTATATTTATAAGGATTTAATAAATTGCAACATATGTTTTCTTAAAAATTCATCTTTTCCTTTAAGAGGCATAGTTGATATAGTTTTTTCAAAATTGTCGTAGGCTTCTTCAAATTGACCGTACTTATTAACGACATATTGCTTACTTTCTAATATTCCATTTACAAAAGCTTTGGGGAATGAAGGATCTGCAACGCAGTCAATAGCAACTAGTTTAAAATCTTTAACCCTATTAACACCCTCTTCACCATGTTCCGGGATTAACTGGCCTAAAGCTCTAGAGCTCATACCTACTCTTACACCATCATTGATAAGAGATCTAACAATCATACCTGTTGGTGTTGATAGAACTTTACTCTTACCGTAAAATACATTACCATCCTGAGACATCTCTGTTACTAAGTGACAAGCTCTTTCGAGATCAACATCAGCAGTAGTCGGGTGGTTTAACTCTCCCATTGCACGGCCTGTTTCAACCATCATCTTTTCATAACGCTTAACTTCACGTTCCATCTCTTGTAACGGGTAAATTCTTTTATTGCGATTAACGCCCTCAGCCATCATATATGGCCCTTTAATAAAGAAGTTTTTTTGATCCTTAGAATTACCTTCTTCAACGATATACTCGAAGGACTCTTTTGGTGCCGGGGTTTCTACTATAAGGTTTAAACTCATGTACTAATTATTTATTAAGAAAGGAACAATTTCCTAGGGTTTAGCGTATACCTAGCTCTTTTTCTGTTAAAATTAAAAATTTATAACCTTTACGCTTAGACCATTCTTCCGCAGCCTTCCATTTAGCTTGATTAATAATCCATGTCTTTTGCTCGTATAGTATAGTGCGACGCTGTTTATTCTTAACATTAATAGGCTTTGCTACTTGAGAAGAAGGCTTTATTTCAATTAGAAATTTTTGCTTAACGTTATTTTTATCCTTAAAAATAACAAAGTTATCAACAAAGTATCTATGAACTCTACCATCTAACGGGCTAGTATATGGTATAATTATATTCTCGCTCCCCCATGCTAGTATATTAGAGTTAGTATCAGCCCATCTAAAAAATTTTAATTCATAACTAGACCTATATACCGGATCTTTGGCACCTACAAACTTTTCAGAATATATAGGTTTAAATATACCTTGCCTAAATCTTCTATCTTTCTTCATATGATATAAATATAGTTATGACATTTGAAGAAAAAATCATTAAGAATAGTGATATAAGGCAAAGTAAGTTAATGAGGCCAGCGAAAATAGCCTTTGATAAACCAGACACTGGAGTTACTATCAATAAAAAAGGAGCGTACTATTTGATAAAAGATTCAGCTGAGATTACAGTTCAGTATCTTGTACATCTATGCTACGGTAGTTATAAAGCTCCATTAAAAGATTTAAAAGGTAAATTTACTCAGAGTGAAATTATAGATTTTGTAGGTAGAAGTAAGGAAGAGCAAAGCACTAATCAGTTATTAAGTGTAATACTTGCTGATATAGGATGCATAAATCAGTCGTTCGAGATTGAACAGCCAGTTGAAGAAGAAGTGTTAGATTTAACGATAGGGGATGATGAAGATGATGTATACGGTGATTATGAATCAGAAGCTCCTGTAGCTAATAAATCTAATAAGACGTCGTCGGGTGCTGAACCTCTTGATATTAATGATGTTAGCGGTATAATACAAAAACTAATAGAAGTATTTGAAGCTAAATAATCTGCTTTTGTTCGCCTTCTATAGTTGTCATAGCTACCCCAACATCGTTTGCTGATATAATCTTATGTATATTGTAAGCTTCGCTACCTATACCTGAAAGACTAGCAGCACTAGTACCGGTATATGCTGTATTAAGATAGTTATAGCCTGCTTCCTGTCCCATTTAACCGACAAAGAACATTGGGGGTTCAGCATCACCTAATCCTGGCGCACCTTCGTATAGAGCAGTCTCAAGTTTTTCTTTTTCTGCTAACCCCTGGCTCATGAGATCGCCGGAGTTTAAACTACCTCCGCCGAAGAGAGTTACACTGCCGTATTTGCCTCTTATATTAGCAACAGCAATTTTAGTTAAAGCGAGTGAATATTGATACACCCAATGCTCTTTAATAATATCACGGATAGGTCTTTCAACATAGCAGCTAACAACACCATAAAACCTTACACCGTTACCTGATGCATCCGGTTGAGGGTACATTCTCATTGTCTGTGTTCTATCGTCGAATGTATAACTGCGTTTAGTTGCTAGAAGTTTTTCTCTCATCTCTAACCAGTCTTTTAAAACATACCAGCTTACTAAATCAAAACCATAATTACCCATTGCATAACTAAAATATGTTTGCTGCGCTAATGTTTGTTCTATTGTAAAAAGCGTATTAATGCCAGTAGTTGAGCCTTCTTCGAAATCTTGAACGGCAATAACTTTTCGATAATCCATAACATCATAGTCGAAACTATTCATGTACTTGTTATTAGTTTCGCCAGTTTTAGACCCCTGCCTAGTAAATTCATTTTTCCTGCTAGTAATAAACAGCCCGGATAAACTATTATCAGCAAATCCAGCGGATAATATTTCAGAACCTGTTATTGCTTTATAGATAGTTTCAGAGAATATTTGATTTTCAAAAACTCCACTTAGAAGCGGCGCAGACAGTGCAGATGTAGAAGTAAAATTACTACCCGGTATCGCACTGGTTGATATATAAAGTGTTTCGGAATCTGTTTTATAGTTTGAAAAATCTTCGCTCTCGTTATTATGTTCAATTTGTTGTGAAAGATTGTCAGAATTTTGTAATGAAAAAAGCTGATCCAATCTAATACCGTTATTCTTTTCGTATAATGCACTATCAAATAAAAGATACTCTTGAGTATATCCTGCAAACTTCGCAAACATTTCACATGATATGCTTATATTTTCATATAAAGTATCGCGGTGAATCTCGATATTAACAAATGGATACCCTAGAGAACGTAATACCCGGTCACTAAGTCTATCAAAATTATCAATTTTACTATTGAGATTTGTGCTCTGAAAAGCTGAAATAGGTGTTATATCGCATTTAGCCATTATAAAATATTTAATACTCTCAGTATATAACCTACGTTTTTTATAAATATTAATATGGCATCAGGAGATATACACATTTCAGTAGTACCGGCTGCATCAGCAGTCGCACCTTACACCCGCGTTAACGAATACGGTAAAACAGTTACTCTAAGAGAAAAGAGTATTGCAAATGAACCGGCCTTATTAGCTGAATATATTAATGGTCAGCAAGCTGCGTCGCCGGCTAAAACCTTAATACAGGTATTAGATGGTAAGAATCGTTTAGTACTCGTACTTAAAGAGTCTTAATTTTTTAAACTGCTGGTTCTGGTGGCGCTTCTGCAGCAGGTGCATCATCAACCGCAGCCTCGCCTGTATCAGCAGGGGCTCCTCCGAATGCAGGCGGCTCTCCTGGAGCAGCGCCACCCTCTACACCGCCACCCTCAGCTGGTGCGCCTTGAGCTGCATCTTTCCAACTAGGACCGGCGCCTTGAATCTGCGCTAATTCCCATTGTACCTCAGCATCTTTACGAAGGAGTTCTCTATTCGCTTTAATATCAGTTTCGGACCAGCCAAGGTATTTCATTTGACCGTATGTAGCTGATATAAATTCATTAGCAACAAGATTATTATATGTCGTGGTTTTTAATTCAAGTTTTTGATTCTCTCTTAGCTCGTAAAAATTAGTAGGTACATTAAAATGTAAATGTATTTGAGACTCTTTTAAAGAGTATTTCTTTTTTAGTCCTTTTAATTCTAAATGTGTTAAAAATCCTCTCTTTAACCCGCTAGCGAATTGCCGCTGTAACCTAATAATAAACTTAGCGAATTTAAGCTCTTCTCTTAGAATCTCCTGGCCGTCGCTAAATGTTGATTCAGGGTTAACCCTATTGGTAGGCACCTTTAAAGCTTTATACAGCTTATTAACGAAGTACATTAAGTCTGTAAGTTCGCCTAAATTAGCACCACCAGCTAGCTGAGTTACATTAGTACCATCTGAACCAGCTCTTTTGGCGAACCAGAAAGAGTCAAGCATTGACTGAGGATTAAATTTTTGAACAGCTCCAGATTGATTAACATCGAATGTCTTTTTTGACCAATATGATTGCATTAGCTTTCTAAGATAAGCTTCAGCTTTTGGCGGAGACATATTACCAACATCTACATTAAACACTAGACGCTCTGGAGCTCTAACCAATCTATATATAACAATACTATCTTCAACTAATGATAATTGACGATATGCTCTACGTGCGTTTTCTATAAACGGCAATCTAAAAGTTTTATCTTGATTCCATATACCTGAATTAACATATGATACCTGGTTATCATCCATCGGTACAAGCTCGACCTTCTCTACCTTATTCGGCTTATTAGGATCGAATACTGGCTTACGTAATATAAAGCCTTTAATAAGCATGTTCTGAATATTATCATATACAGCATCTACAAGATCAGATGGTAGATGTACGACACCGAGAATGCCTTCATCGGTATACTTCTTATGTATAATATGTTCGAAGAAAACTTCTCCTTCGATCAACATCTGTCTAAAATATTCAAACCCCTTTTTCTCTAAATTATAGTAGTTAATATATTTGTCAAACTCAGCAGTTATCTTGCCCTTATCACTATCTTCTAAAATTGTATCTCTAAAGTCTAAATTAACTATCTTCCCATTCTCATCTCTATTAACAACTTCATCACAAATTTCATCTAGAGCATCAGCAATTTCGGAAAATGAAGCCATTACTCTATAATCACGGAGCCTTCCACCTTTATTTTCTTCAATATTAGCATATACTAACTCAGCGTATTGAGTTTCTGTTCCGAATTGACCAGGCGCTACATTATTATAATCGTTGTTATATAATACAGACTGACCAGCTAAAGCTTCCGTCCTTTTTACTCCTGTGTCTTGAAAGACTTCATACTTAGGATTTAAGTTACCTATAATATCATTCGCATTAGGAGTTTGATATGGTAGTTTATTTGTAATATTTTTGAAAATACCTGAATTAAAAAATGATCTTTTATTATCGTCTGCCATGGTCTATTAATATTTAATTAAGAAGTTATCTTAATAAAGGTCGTATTACCGCTAAATGTTTCTGTTTCTAATGTATTACCACTATTTGAATAGCCAGTCTTATTATAAGGTATTAATACAATCTCAGCCGGGTGAGTGTTGTTTATAGTCATTTTCTGACCTGCAGAAAGGGGATACGGTCCGAAGTAATTGCCGACAGCACTACTACCATAATTATGGTCATAAAAAACTTGCATTCCAACTACATTTGATATATTTGGTGGTGTAGCTACGCTTACTGCAGATAGAACTCCATTACTCGCAAATACTCCGGTACCGTCGTTCAAAGGAAACTCCACACTTCGATAACCAACAGATTCACCTATAAAGGGTCCTGTTATAGTTATCGAATGACCAGCATCACCGTTCCCTAGAGTACCTGTACTCAGATGATCGAACGATGTTACTACGTCTGATGAAACAATTGCAAAACTTGTACCTGATGTTTCAAAGTATAAATTGTTCTCTATAGCATTCCCATTAGATTCCGTACCGCCTGATACTATAGTAAATTCATTATTAAGTTTTGGTAATGTTAATGAAATAGTGTTGTCATCTATAACTGAAAAAGTTATAGGTTGACCTGATATATCAGGCTGTCTCATAAATCCAGACAGAGCTGTTAAACTAGTATATAGGTGAGGTTGATTTGTACTCAGTAACATACCCTCTGTACTATTAAACGATGTACCGGTTAAAAGTATATTTTGTGCAGTTAGCGAATCGAGTTCTGTCGTTAGACTGTCCAACATCTGAACACTATTATAAGAAATACTTGTAATATGAGGAGAAGAAGCTATCTTAATAAAGGTCGTATTACCGCTAAATGTTTGTGTTTCTAAAGTTAAATCGCTAAATGAATAGCCAGCTTTATTATATGGTATAAATCTAATATCATCAATCGCACCATCTCCACCAGAGAGAACGGGCGTTGTAAAGGTTATAGTATTATCATTTACAATAGTAAAAGGTATAGATTGACCGCTTATTGCAGGTTGCCTAGTAGTCGCTGATAATGAAGTAAGCGAAGTATATATGCTACTATTATTTGAACTAATTAAAACCGTTTCTGTATTAGCAAATCCAGTACCATTTAATAAAACAGTTCCGGCGCTCGCTGTACTTACTTGCGATGATGTAAGAGTAACATCATCGAACATCTTAACACCATTAAAATATATATCTGTAATATGAGGAGAGCCAGATAGTTCAAAAGATTCAGTAGGAGAATTTTCATCTTTCATACTTTCATAACCGCTAATAAGATTTACGGCATTAAAGTTCTGGTCAATATAAAATATATTACCTACAGGGTCATCTACATCTTTAAACATCCAGCCCTTGATTGTAAAGTTTGTATCAGCTGTTATACGTGCTTTTTGAGACCCGTTTAATTCTGTTGGGTAATTTAAACCTACATTACCATCCCATAATACCTCTGACCTTATTTCTTGATCGGTCGATAAATTAAAATCTTTAGGTACCTTCCACGATATAACAACATAGGGATTAGAGAATGGTATAAAGTTACTTAGGATTTGATCCATATCTGTTTGATATCTCGTTAATATAGATACGCCTAAGTTAATATTAACAGGTACCGGTGGTTTAACATGGCGAGATGTTCTTTCTTCACCGCTCGTACCTGAGTAATAGAACCCATCAAGTTTATTGAAAACACGGGTCGTATCTCGTGCTACACTCTTTATACTAACAGCCACTACAGGTAATGTAATGGTTTTATTCTCATTGATAATGTCATACATTACTCTCTCTTTAGGAGCGTACACATATCTGACGTCAATCTTATCGAGCTCGTCTCTATTCTTATTATATCTACCTATAACAATATCATCAAATGCCGCAATAAACTGCGTCACCATATCTTTGATCTCAAAATGGAATGCTCTACTCTTCACTATTAATATTTATTCCCACGGGTAGACCAGCCAGTCATCATTTTCAATAATAGATCCATATATACCTTCCGGCCACTCTGTATTATATCTCTTCGAGCATGCGCTAAAGATAACATCGTTAATTTCGCCTCTATCAAAGTGGTAATCTAGATATTTAGCGGCCTCCTTAAAAGTCTTACCTGAATCGTTTATATCGTCTACCACCAATACATTACCAAATAGGACGGGGTTACCATAAAATTGAGTAGCTTCTACGTCTCTCGTTCTAACACCTAACTGCTGTAGGTTGTTATTACCCAGTCTATATGCTAGCATAGTTGCAGGTATCATACCGCCTCTTGCTAAACCAAGGATGGTATCGATCTTTTTATCTTTAATTTGTTCTAATATATTATCTACGTATAGATCTATAGTATCCCATGTAACAGGAAGCTTAACCATACATTAATTATATACTACCTTTTACGTTTTGCAAGTGTTATCTTTCGCTTATACATTGGTGTTTCCATCTTCTTTTGTATCTCATCTAATGCTTTAATTTTATGAGGTA
>Ga0181400_1000055_pt1 | contig 39711 bp, 29 predicted proteins | sample 23SPOviralmetaG_FD_130129 | JGI IMG/M metagenome (GOLD analysis project Ga0181400, IMG submission 130129) | Marine viral communities from the oligotrophic San Pedro Time Series (SPOT) site, San Pedro Channel, CA, USA - 23 SPOT_SRF_2011-06-22 | ecosystem: Environmental > Aquatic > Marine > Strait...
TACACGCTGAAAAATTTTTAAAGCCGACTTCGTGGTTATATCATTCTTCTGTTTAAACTAGATCTCAACCTGATGAAAAATTTTTTTAAAAAGGGCTTCGCCGTGCAGTTCCTTGTGCCATTTAAACTACGTCTGAATCACGCAACTTGCAAATCATCTCAAACTTCTGTGCAGTGTGTGAATCTTCAAAGTAGTAGCAATTGGTGTTTGAATCCCATGCATCTGTTACACACTGACTCCACCAGTGTTTGCCAAACTCTCCTACATTTTCTCTGAGGTAAGTATCTATCCACATTGGACCAGTCAATCCCTTGTAGTGTACAAATACTCTGTGTTCCATGTTGTTCCTATATGTGTCTTATTGGTATTGGTTTTTTGTTGTGACTCTTTTTGTAATCTACAGTTCCATCTGGTTGTACCGCTACACGTCTGTGTAATTTGCTGTTGGGTACTCCAAAGCCCAGTATCAATCTTGGTGTGTTGTATTGATCAACGCCTGCACTGTGTAGTATACTTTGAATCTCTACTGCTCTAAAGCATTTACAAAAGCCAGTGGCATAACCCAATTCACTGGCTGCTAGTGCGGCTGTAGCACTGCTGATGCCTATTGCCTGATCAAAGTCTGAATCATACTTTTGCACAAAAGGTCCATCAGTCCATATCAACACCACATTGGCCAACACTTGACTGTTCTTGTTGAAGTTTACATCATAGTCTGGTTCTTCTATTGCACTGTGATACAACTGTTCTATCGTAGTTCTGTCCTGCACAACCACCAATCCATATATATTTTTGTTTTGTTTTGTGGGAACTGCGGTGCATGCTTGTACAACATAGTCTACATGCTCCGCAGGTATCTCCACACTTGTATCCCAATTGCGCTGACATGGTTCTATGTTACGTGCTAGTTGCAGTATGTTTGTCATTGTTTTTCTCTATCCTTGAATGGGATAGGAGGTCTATCTACATATAATCTTCGAGGACACTGGAACTGTTTGAGTGTGCTTGCAAATTCCTTTGAAGTATCACTGCACTTGTAGAAACATTGTTTGTCTTCGCCTTCTATACGTTGTAGTATGAGATTACAACTCAAATATCCAGCTATTGCTAATTCTAATACCATATGCGTATTTATTTCTTCCAGAACGGATCTGTCCAACTTGGTTTCAACTGTTTTGGTCTTGAGATTTTCATTGTGTATGCACTGTGTTCAATCAAACGACTGTACAGTGGGTTTGGTTCACCTGTCCAAGGTGCTCCTATACACAGTGTGATTTTTTCTTCAGTTCCTGGATCCAATGCATGTGGATGTGATCCATCCAACACATATGTATGATAATCCTGTGGTACATACTGTTTCTCTCCTTGTGCATCAATGAAATACAGTTTGTCTATGTCTCCATTGAGTACAATGCGGAACTTGTGTTGTAGTGTTCCTATTTCTTCTTGTGTACTGTCTAGATGCACATTCAACCCAAAGCCCACAGGTGTACGTAGAATAGTAATCCTACCCTCAGGTATCATCCAAGGAAACACACGTTCCTTGATCAGGGCATTTGTATAAGCCATGTAAGTTGCTGCCTCAGTCCACATAAACTCACCATCACGGGTATTCTTTCCCTTTGCTTGACCACCCATCTGACCATCCGCATTGTACAGTGGGAGCATGCTGCATCCACGAAATTCATTGTAGTGCCATGCTTGATCTGGTGCGCTGAGAACTTCGTCCAACATCAATTCACGTTCTTGATCTGTAAACCCCAAATCAATTGCTGCAAAAGTTATGCGCATTTTACGTTGATTTATTTTATCTTTGATCCATGCAAAAGGATTCCACCATTTGTTATTGTTCATTTTCAAATTCCTCCTCTTCAAAGTCTACATCGTAGTTTGCTTTATCATCTCCACAACGACCGCAATTCATTTGACAAAGGTAATTGGGTTCCTTTCCAAAACTGCGTTTGAGATCTGTCCACCATTGATGTTGCAGGATATCTTCTGTGTTGTGTTGATGAATTGAATTCCAATCCTCATGTTTGCTGTACATGATTTGCTTGAATACTTGTTTGGTTCCTGCAAAGATACTGCCACTGTAGTACATACAACAAGGCAATATACGACCTTCGATGTCAATGAATATACCTTGTTCAGTTAGACATTTGGTATCTATGTTGTCCCATTCAATGGGTTCTAGGTAACCAGCATCCCAATCTCCTGGAGCAAACTTGAACTTGTTAATTTTGTTTTGTGCTGCACTCATAATCTCATTTGTGAATCTATCATCACAAACATTGGTACTAACTTGGAACCTATGACAACCCATATCCTTGGCTCTAGCACGTGCTTCTTCTACTTGATGTTTGTTCCAATCAAACTGTATAAACTTCCATATTCCCTTGCCGCCACCTTCTAAAAAACTAGCAAGGTGATTGACTGCTTTGTGATAATCAACTCCAATACGATATATTCCATGTGTATCTTCCAATCCATCAAGACTAAAACTAACATTGTGTGATGTTCCATCCAACACTGTGCCTAGTTGTTTCCAAAACTTGGGATTCCTACACCCGCCATTGGTGTGTATGTTGATAAACGCATCTGGAAACTTATCACGTAGATACTGTACAATATCAATAAAGTCTGGATGCAAACTTGGCTCACCTGCTGTGCCTATGAGGTTTATGTTTAGATCATCTGCCCATCTATCTGTGGTATCAAACACTTTGCGTATAGTTTCAAAACTCAACTGTCTGTTTATCTTTAGATGTGGGTTTAACCACAACTCGCCGTTATGATTTTGATAACGACTGCATATTGGACAGAAGCTATTGCATATTGTGTTGAGTTCGAACTCGATATCTTTAATTACGCTGTGCATATATGTATTTTAACATTTCGATTGTATTGTGTCTAATTATATTTATTTTCGATAAATAGTACTGTTATAACAAAAACAAAGACACTAAGTCTTTCCAATTGGAGATATGAAATGATTCAAGAAATAACTTTTGAAGGTTTAAGCACAGAACACCAAGACGTTGAAGAAGCTTTAGACCAAATTTGGACTTGCATCAGAGCAAGTGCCGCAGCAGCAGATGCAGAAACAAAACTAATTGCATTCAGAACTGCTATTGATAATGGCGACGTCACTGTTGAACAAGACTTTGACGCAGAAGCTGGTACCTTAGCAGTTACTCGTACATGGGATGACGATGCATGGACTGCATACGAAGCTATGGAAGGTGGAGATGCAGATGTAATCACAGCTGCATTAACAGCAGAAGGTATCACAGCAACAGGTCTGTAATTCCTAACAAAATTAAAACATGTAACAATTAATTTTGTTACATGTTTTTTATTGACTATCTATAATTAATTGTTTTTTGTAATAGTATTCGTCACGCCACGTGTAGTTGTAAACTGTTTCAGCAATTGTATTGTTGTCTTGGTCCAACAATGCAGTACTCAACAAATCATCACATTCCCATAGTTCTCTACCTATTTGTACATCTGTTTTGCTACCCCAATTGGATCTATCTAACTGTGCAAATATTTGCCAACCCAATCCCAAAGTTTTATCTGTAACATCAATTCCTTTTTCAGTTAGCCATTGCTCATAGCCATCCCACCATTGTTGTCCATTTGTTTTGGGGTTTGCTATTCCAAAATGAATTCCAAACTCACCACTTAGATATCTATAACCAGTTATGTTTGTATCATTTATATCTGCATCATTGTCGTGGTATGCTTCTCTATGAGTCTTACCAGTTTGTGCATAGTGCATACGTATATCACCAAACTCCATATCTTTCATTTGAAACAATTCATAATCCTCTGGAATCATATCATGACGTACAATGTGTTTCATTTCCACACACCATACAATACTAGAACTACAACTACCACTCTTGTATGCTCGTTGTCCGTGTAGTTGTCCTTCCATCTCATGACACAACCAATTTAGATTATTAATACTCCATTTGTGTATTCTGTCAAACTGATTGTACAATGGAGACCTATTCCATACTTGTCCAATAAGAACTTCAAAGTGATGATGTATTTGATTTAGTTTTTGTTGATCAGTTGATGCAACATCGAAGTGCATATCAATATGATGATCTATGTTGTGTGCTTTTGCATATCTATTGACTGCATCAATATGAAAGTTTATTTCGTCAACCATCAGTGGAAGGTTGCGTTGTGTTGTATCAGTGGGATCATAAACCCATCCATGAAGCATAAACTTTTTATCTATGTTTGCATTCTTTTCTAAATAATCAGTGTGCAAGTATCCTGCCCATTTTTGTGCTACTGCATGATCTTTAATGTTAAAAAACAGATCCTTTTGTACACTAGGGTCAGCTGAATTGCGCAATGTAATTTTTAATTTATTGTATACTGTCATTGTAATATTTACCTATGTTTTGTACTGTTCCATATTTTAATCAACTGTTCTCTATTCCAATTATCTAATACATAGTTGTTGGATAAGTTTGTTCTATTGCTAACTAAAAACTTATCAAGTACTGATTGCCAAAATACATCATCTGAACTTCCGTCAACTGAAAAACGAACTATGTCATCAAAGTCTATAACTCTCCATTTCAAGTCCCATGTAACATATACATTACCAAGATGATAGTCTGTAAAGTTGTGCTTACCAAATACTTGTTTACGTTTCCATACATTACGCTTGAACCATAAAACATATTCCTCTATGTTTTGGAATTGTTCAACAAGTTGTTTGCTGTGTAATTGATAATCGCAATACACTTTCTTAGTAGTGAATTCTAAATAGTAGTTGTGTTTGTATTCGTAGTCTAATATAATATTATCATCCATTGTATTAATCTTATTAACTATATCTTCAATGCCTGCATCTATAGATCCATAAATGCTTTCATAGTATTGTGCATTGCTAGGAAGAATAACATTGTTGTTGATTATAATTTTTTTATAAGAATGTTTTAACTCTACTATAGTTTTAGTATCTGCATGCTTGTATAATTCAGATCTCATTGCATTAATAAATGATTGAGTGTATGGGCGTACTGTTGTTTTATAATACTTGTCTCGTTGATACATGTACTGTTTTATTCCAGTATGAGGAAAAGTTTTTTCTGCTAGTACTCTTGTAACACCAATGTGAGGCCATTCACGTTCTAGTTGTACACATGTTATATCACTGTAATCAAATATATCGTCTGGTATATCTCCGTGAGCAACTGTAGCATACCCTAAAGCGTTGTGTGGATTTGATTGATCTACATTGTTATCTTCGAGCCAAGTTTTAAATCCATCCCAATCAACATTTATATCATGGAACATTAAATCAAACTCTCCACTGATATACTTGATTGGTTCAATCTCATCCATTGGAACATTCTCATCACTGTGCAAGTATGCTTCAATAAACTGACGTCCAGTCTGTGGATAATGTAAACGTACATCACCTTTTTTATAATTTTTCATTTCAAATTCAGATAACTGTTGTTCTGTGATAGGATGTTTATTGTTTGGATACAAGCATACTATCATAGTACCAGTATTTGATTGTCCATACTCTTCCAAGTACAAGTGTCCTTCAAGTTCATGACACATGTGATTGAATTGATTTACTGACCAACGAAATGCATCATTGGCATTATTCCAAATGTCTGTTGTTTCTTTATGATGTCCTTGTATAAGTTCAAAGTGTCTATGTATATCATTCAACTGTGATTGGTTTACAGTGATTGCACTAAACTTCATATCAACCTTATAGTCAATGTTGTTGTCATTAAAATATTCATTCACTCTGTCAATATGATAGTTTAGTTCGTTGCATAGCCAAGATTTACTACGAGGATTGCTTGCACCCCATGCATGCAAGAAAAACTCTTTTGCCATAACAACATCGTCATTTGTTAAGTAGTCTTCATGCAAAGCACGTGCCCATGCTTGAGCTAGTGCAGTATTTTTTATAGAATACTTTAAAGTCTTGGAAGTTCCATCTTCCTTTGCAACTACTATGTTTAAATTACTATACATCAAAAAAGTTTTCTATATATGGAGTGAGATAGTTTTTAGAAAAGTCTTCGTGTACTCGCCAGTTAGGATGTGTTAACACACAACGATAATATCCACCTTCATCATATACATTACACATGCTGTGTGCAAACGTGTACGGCATAACTTTATCATTGAAATGTGTTTGTAATGTGTGAGTCAAGTCAGGTATTAGGTTAGTCTTTTCGTCATCTGCATCTCTAACTATCTGTTTGTTTACAGTATTCAACGGTATACAAATTTCTGCTATATCAGGATCCTTGTTGTCAAATATTTCATGTTCTGCACATTCTGGAACTTCTCTATAAAAGCTAATAGGATCTATTATAATTAAATTTTTTATTAAACTTTTCAACAATGTAATAATACTTAATGCTTGTAAATATCTTGCAGGAACATCATCAGATGCACGTAATATTTCTAACGCTTTCTCTGGATCGTAATCAGTAAGATGTTTAACAAATTTATGTGTACTGCTACATTGATGTTTGGGATGATCGGTATGTGTATCCCATAGGTCATTGAGTCTTGTGCTACGGAAAGGATAAGTTAATCCAACAATTACAAGTGTGTTGTCTGTTATCTCATTCATTCTAGCAAGTACTTCACTTGCAATAGCAGTGTTTGAATATCCGCCTACTGCATAATTAGAATAGTTTTTTATTTTTAGTTGCTGTGCAGATTGGTATGTACATGTAAGTTGTTCGCAATTCTTTTGCCAGTCCTTGTCACTTCTCTCAATATCATAATAGATTAAATGATCTTTAGATGATCGTTGACGTATAGGTATAGAGCCATCGCTTGATAAACTTCTGTCAAAGTTTTTCTTTGCCCACACATCTATATCTTCTATATTCTTTTGTGGTAATTCAGTACCCTTCATATACGAGCAACCAAATACCATCATACTATCAATCATGTCCACATTCCTTTAAACATATCTGTGGTGTAAACTTTTTCCATAATGTGTTTGAAAAATAACCACAAACATCATCAATTGAATTAGTGTTTAGTGATAATCTTTCTTTATCTAACATATCTTTTATTTCCTGACGTGATGGATCTACAACATATCGATTAACTAGATCTCCCATGTAACAACATGGATAAACTGTACCATCAACATGTATCATAAGTTCAGTGCCCCAACTTTGTAGACTCTTGCAAGTAAATTTTCTTTGTGGTTGTATTGTTCCACTGTGTATGGGATCAGAGATGTTTGTAGTAATATTTACCTCATCAATTGCGTTGCTTCTTGTTGATAGTTTATATTCTAGATTGCCTTGCTTGTCATATACTCCTCTAGTATGATGTTTACCATTCCAATAGAAACCCATTGGATCTTTCCAGCGTATTTTATGTAATCCCCACTCTTTGCATTGTAATTCTGCTTCAGCTTTTTGATGTTTGTTGTGTTGGAATACTAGATAATCCCATTCACCATATGCTCCGGTTTGGGTATAAGCTCTAATGTTTTCATCTATTCTCTTCCACAATACCTCACGTCTATAGATGTGATTGGTATCTTCTAATCCATCTACTGAAAAGAATACAGTATGACGAGGCTTGTCTCGTAAACTAATACCTATTTCTTTCCATTGCTTTACACTACCTAGACCGCCATTTGTATTAATTACTATGTATGCATCATCATGTAAGTTTCTAACTGTGTACTTTATTATTTCTACAATATCTGGATTTGCAATTGGGTCACCATAGTTTCCACAAAACATTACTCTACGCACATTGTCACGCAAAGTATGTGGGGGTACCCAACGCATGTAATCATCAATGCTTACATTTGTTTGTTCGAGCAATGGATTCAATACACGACTATTATTAATATATCTTGGACAGCCAGGACAATACGCATTGCACCTAGTGCTTAGTTCAAAATGTAATAATAAGTTTTCACTATTCCACATTACGTACACTTTCATAAACTGATTGCATTTTATTTTTATGCTTAGAACACATAGTACTACACATAGCTATGCGTTGCTGATTGTCTGTGCGTAAGCCCCAAGTTGATTCTACTGTTTTAAAATAATATGAATCAACTATATCTTTCAATTTATTTACTTTACAAGATATTTGTTCTTGTTTAAATCTAGATAGTAGCCATTCTCTATTTTGTATATAAAGTTCTCCAGCAGTATGTTGACTAGCGTGTCCTACATGACAACAAGGGTAAACTGTTCCTGCACTATCTACATATATTTCTTTGTTGTGTATAGTTTCACAATGTATATCTTTAGTATGTTTAAAAACAAACTCATTACGTTGGTATCGTTGCATTTGGTTATTGTTGTGTTGTTTATACTTTTCTAGCGTATAGGGTTCTGTTTGTTCTGGCAACTGTTGTGGGCTGTTAGCGTTTGCTATATTACTGTAGTCTTGACTTGGTCCTACTATATCGTAATCAAGTTTACCACGTTTATCTAATACTTGCATATTTGAAAACTGTTCAAATCCTAATGCACGTTTATATATAAATTGTTTGAATCCATATTGTTCACTAAGCTCTTTACATTGTTCAACTTGGTGTTCGTTGTGTTTGAATACTAGCATTTCCCATACAGCATGACCTCCTGCACTAATATAACTTTGTGCGTTAGCCCATGCACGATCCCAATTTACACCTTTACGATATAAATGGTTAGTATCTTCTAATCCATCAAAACTCCATATAACTTTTGAATTGTGTTGCAGTACAGTGCCTACATCAAACCAAAACTGTTCATTACGCATACCGCCATTGGTATGTAAACAAATTTCTACAGATGATTCATTGCGTATGTATTGTAATATAGAAATAAGTTCTCTACATGTACCTGGGTCACCGTAGTTGCCGCAAAACAATATACGATCTAATTGTCTAAGGAAATCTCCAGAAAAACTTTCTTCAAACTGTTTTAGTGTCCATTCAGTCTTTTGTAGTTCAGGTATTGCGTAACCGCCCCAAACATTTCGTGGACAACCTGGACAACTTGCATTACAACGTGCAGTAAGTTCGATGTGTATTCTTTGTATGTCATTATATCTTAACATGTGGAAAGTATTCTGTTATACGTGGATCACGTTTTATAAGTTGCTGTACTCCTGTACGGAAAATTGTATCTGGTGCTCGTCCTGAACGTTTATGAATGTTACGAATATGTTCTTCAACTTCTTTGTCTACTTTGTATTCTTGCAGTGTTTTGTATATAGTATCCCATGGCACAGTATCTGGATCTATATAGTCTACAGACAACGCACCGCTTGTTACAGCGTTGTTTGTAAACTTCCAAGTACTACGTTCTGTGCCATATGGCATACGCATTACATCAAAGCACCAATTAACAAAGTCTGCAAAGTAAGGCATAGACAAATAGTTGTGCGTATTGCAAAAGTATATTCTATCTACTACGTCTTGTACTATATCTAAATTTTTAAGAAACTGTTCCCAACGCAAACCTGTGCGTACTATTTCTGCACGAGTACCTGTGTTTTCTAAACTTACACCCAATCGCCATTCAATGTTATTGTGTGTACGTTCTACAGTGTTAAGAAAGCGTTTCATTAGTTTATCGCCAGTGTTTAGGTTAGTACTAAATGATACTACTGGTCTTTCGCACTCTTTTAGATGTGGAAGTATTCTATCTAGTATACGATATGTTTGTGGCATCAATGTTGGTTCGCCGCCTAACATTGCTATCTCAACATGTGGATCATATTCCTCATCACGTGCATAGTGTGTTACTTCATTTCTATCTCTAATCTGATTTAAACGTAGTATTAGATTATCAATTACTTTATCTGTCCATGCACTATCGTTGGGTACTATTTTTATGCCTTTTTCTTTTTTCCATGCAGTAGAGTTCCAACTACCACAGTAGGTACATGCTATATCACACTGATCACCTAAGTCTATTTCTATAAAGTCTGTACGATCTTCATGGAGTAAATTTGGGTTATTTTTTTGAAAGTCTGATTGCCATAAGTTCCAGGCATTGCGAAACATTCCATCGTAGCAAGCTGAGCAGTCTTCTGGCAGGTTTCCAGATAGCATAGTTAATTTGTTTTGCTTGTTGCGCTTATAACCTTCAAACATATCTCCGCCTAGTGCAAAGTCTTGATGATTTAGTTCGTGCGGAGTTTGTTTACAGCAATGCTTTATTTGACGAGCTTTGAGGTTTATATTTGTATCTGTCCAAAGTTTTGAGCATATCATTCTAAGTCAGTCCTATAGTAATGATCTTTAAGTTCAGGGAACGTTTTTAAAAAGTCTTCGCCTCTAATTTCGTCTAGCCTTTTTGTTAAACGTAAAAAGTCTCTGTGAATACCTTTTTTACGATGCCTTGGAGGCTCTGTCCACAAATAACTGTTCACTGATTTATAAAACCATTCTATACGATCTGCTACATCACCTGTAAGGGTGCTGTGATGATTCCATAGTTTTTCGTCCACACGTTTTTTTAAATCGTCTGGCATAGTATTCATATGATACCAATCAGGACCTGTAAGCACATTGCCCAAGTGCAATCTTTCATGATGTAATCCTTTTGCTAACATCCAATCAATGTATTCTGGTAAATTGTATACTGTAAGTAATTGGATAGTAGGACTCATGTTTAGCTGTACTACATCTTGATATTGTAAAAGTTCATCAATGTTTCTTTCTATAGCATCAAATCTTGTACCTTTACGTACATACTCTGCTCTATGATGCAAGTCATCAATTGAAGCCATCACTTGTACAAATGAAAATTTTGACCATAGTTCTGTAGTATTCCATTTTTTATATCGTAATTTAAGTAAGTTAGTGTTGTATCTTAGTTTAACATCTGAACGGCCATGTTCAATTAGTTTCTCAAGTATATAGTAATGTTCGTCCATGATAAGCGGTTCGCCTCCCGCAAAGTATACTTCCTCTACATAAGGTATTTGTTCATCTATCAGTTTCTTTAAATCTTCTTGCGAATGATCTTTTACATTTACTATTGCTTGTTTTTCAGCAGTCTTACTATATAACTTTTTCTCATCTTCATGCCACATGCTTGACAAGTGTCCACCGCACATACGACATTTCATATTACATAGATTTGAGAATCGCATATCCCAATAATGCAATTGCATTTCGTCTACACTACCATCCTTGTTTGTAAGTTCTGCTTTATCATGTAGATGATGATCAAATGTCCAATTGGCATTCTTACGAAAGCTTCTTATATTATTATCTTCTTGTTCAAAACATTTTGTACAAGATTGATGCTTTTTACCTGCTAATAAATCTAAGCGTAACTGTTTCATATAGTCACCGTTCCATATTTCTTTCATGGTAGTGTCTTTTAAGTTACCCATTATATTTTTGTTAGAAGTAATACAACATTGGTATACGTTACCATTTGGCCAATGGTGTAAGTGTAGCCAAGGAATAATACAAAAAGTATCACTAGGCGGTGTTTTATAGTTTACCTTATCTCGATGGATGTAAGGCTTTTTTTCGTTAGTTTCATTAGACATTTTGTAAAGATTTCCACCAGTTTGTAAAATCATCATCGTTGATTATCTCTACTATATTTAACTTTCTTCGCGTCGTATACTGCTCAAAGAAGTTAACAAAGTCCTGTTGTTTGGTTTCGAGTTGGTCACTGTCCTCATATGCTCTATCTACTTTTGTTAGATAAGCAACAAGTCTACTCAACTGATTAATTTCATCATGCTTGATATTATCAGCATTTTGATCAATCCACTTTTGAATGTCGTTTGCTTTTTTATCTTTTATATCTTGAGGCAATAAATTTACACTTTGAAAACTAGGAAATCTTAATATGTTAACACTTAAATTAAAACAATTTTTATTGTTAAATTCTTTTTTCAAAGATACAATATCGTCAAGAAACTCAGTTATACTAAACAAACACAAACTACTAATAGTCATCATTACACTTATTTGTGTGTATCTTGCCTCTGTTGCAAATCTTCTAACGTTAGCTAACCATTGATCATAATATAATCCACTTCTAATTAATTCAGCAGACTTTCCATGTGCTTCACAACTGGTATACACATCAAAGTTCTCAAATTTCTTACTGCACTCAATAAACTTTGTTAGTCTCTTTTCGTCCATAATAAGGTTACTGTTTACTGCAAACTTAAACTTTACATCTTTACACTTATCAACTAATTCCCAGAACTGTGGACTTCTAGTTGGTTCACCACCTGTAACTCTTAACTCTTGTAAATTATCTTTTAGTCCTTCGTCAAACCATTTGAAGAATCTTTGTATGTAATAATTTTCCTGTGGTCTTTTTGGATTAAAACTGTAAGCATGACTACCATCATTCTGATATGTCATTGCTCCATTAGTTTGCATTTTTTCATAAGGACCATTAGTTTTTATATCGTTGCCCCAAGTACTACTGAACTCAGCATTACAATAGGTACAACTTAGATTACAAAGATTATCAAAACTAATCTCAAGTGTTTTTGGATCAATACTTTTATCCCAAGGTAATTTTTTAATATCTTCTATTTCTTGATCTGTGTATATATGACTCTTATAAGTTCTATCACTATGAACTTCTTTGTCTGCATCTTCCACACGCCAACAGTAATTACACTCATCAGGACGTTCGCCTTCTAGCATTTTCTTACGCTGTTCTTTCTTAAAAGATGTGTTGTGTAATGCACTAGGGTCATGGAATATCTCTACACTTGGAATGTAATGTGCTTGTGGATGATGACAACTTGCCGTACGGCCGTTGCTTAGCCATACAGTACTGTTGTACCATTTTGCCGCACAGAAACTTGAACTAATGCTATTGTTTCTATCTCTTATCTTATCTAAATACTTCTTATCCATTGTATTCTTTACATAAATTATAATAGCCCACTAGTTCTGGAAATACTTCCTCAAAACTAACATTTCTTCTTTTGTCATACTCTTGTATAAACTTGCCAAAGTCTTTTCTATTCTTATCAATATCACCAATAGTACCTTTGAACATAAACTTACAAAGACGTTTGATTTGATCTATCTCATCGTCCCACAGAAATCCACAATCTTTCATATGATAATTTTCTAATGCATATTCGTTTACAACTGTTTCCAAGTCTTCTAACATATTACGCTTTGCATCTTCATTTAAGTTACAAACAGCAAGCATGTTTGGATAGCGTAGATAGTTTGTCATCATAGGTAAACAGTTACCTTCTACTAAATGATTGGTAATATATTTTTTCCTTAGTGCAACAACATCTTCAATAAATTTGTGATATGTTGTGCTACTTAATATATTTACTGTTGTCATGAAAGCAAACGTTAAGTTCATTTTACCATATGTTGCATCTAAAACTTTTTGTACATTCTTATACCATAAATCGTAATCTGATCCAAATCTAGCATAGTCGTTTTGTTTACCAACTGCTTCTCCGCTTGTAAAGATTTGTATTTCTCTAAGTTGAGGTCCTACTTCAAGCATAAACTCAATAAGTCTATCAATGAATACATCTTGCACACCTAAGTTTGTATTGATGCTTAATGTAAGTTCTTCGCTAGGATCTTTTTTAATTTGCTCTAATACTTTCCAACAGTCCTTACTCAACAATGGCTCACCGCCTGTTAATCTAAGTGTATGTAAACTTGGATACAAGTCGGGCCACCATTTCCAAAATGCATCAACATATGGATTGTGTTCTCTATGAGGTATTAATGTTTTACCTTGATTGTCTAAGTTTTTAAAATCATTGTAATTGTTACTTGTTGGATAACCACCGTGTTGTTTTATTTCGTCATACCATTTGCTACTTAAATCTGGGCTACAGTATGCACATTTTAAATTACAAACATTACTAAAACTTATTTCTAAGTAACTTGGATTAATGTCTTGTGTCTGTGCTTCTAGTACACTAAACATTCTGGGCTTACTCCAACTTACATTGGACTTGTAAATTCTATCACTAAAATGTCCACCACCTGCGTCTTCAACTCTCCAACAATAATCACAACCAGACGGACGCTTGCCTTCAAGCATCTGCTTCATTTCTTTTTTCTTGTGTTGTGTATTGTGTAAAGCCGCTGGGTTCTTTTCTATTTCGTGAATAGGTATTTTATGAACAGGTGGATGGTGACAACTATGGTTCATACCTGTTTGCAAATACAAAGTATGTTGTAACCATTTTGCCAGACAAAAACTAGGGCTCACAGCATCTAGGTCATTCTTAACCCTGTTTAATTTATCTAATATATCTGACATGCTATTCTAAAGTATATTCAACCTGGTCTTCTCTAACTTGCGCTCCAAGTCTACTTGGATTGATATATACCTCTTTATAAAATTTAGAACCTTCTACCCCAAGGTCTGCAATTTCTAAATTTAAATCTCTACGCAATTGAATACCTAGTTCATCACTAGCATCCTGTACTGCTTTATAATTCCAGCGTGTGCCTGTACGTCTACACATTTGATCATCATTTGTTTGAAACTGCGGTAACACTTCTGTATCAAAATAATTTGTAAGCCAACGGAAGTCTCTTACATTTTTCCAATCCCATTCGTGTCTTTTTAAGTTTGTCATATATGCACCAAGTCTAGATCCATAAACAGCCCATACTCCATTTTCAACATCGTCACCAACGCTCATCCATGTAAGCAAACGCTTGTAATTTTTATCATGTACACGTGCTTTAAGATGATGTGGATTAATAACATCACCGTCAACTAATCCCATCTTAACACCTTCACGGAAACCAGCACGCCACGCTTGTAGTGGCGATCCATTATTCATTACTTGGCAGTAGATATTATTCATTTGTACATAATGAATGTTCCAACAAAAATCTACCTGAGCACGTTTATCACCAGGTGGCGCATTTTCATGTGTTTGCATTCCATATACAACATCTTTTGGCCAACACTTAATACCACCGTTACCATATACAAGACCGTTGATTTCATTCTTACCTGCCCAGCTAATAACATCTGTGCTTCTAATTTTATTCATATCAACTTCAACACCAAAGAACTGTGGATCAACAATATTGTCTGCATCAATAGTTATAAATCTATCTGTTTCTGCTAAATCAGCTGCCGCTTTGTGTGCCGCATCAGATCCAAATACTCCATGACTGCGTTTAGCCCATGGACATTTTTCTAATAGGTCGTTGTAGTTTTCATCTGCATTTGGCTCGTCAAAGCTAATAAAAACTATATCAAATTCATTGATACTTGCAATGTTACTCATGTTAGTTCTCCGTTGTACGATATCGTAATCTTGTTGTTCTTGTATAGAAACAATGGTGTTTCTGGAATATTAAATGGTAGCTCTACATCTATTGATGTTTCTGATAATAAATCGCCCACTGGAACATCTATACCACCTATAAGGTTATCGTATACTGTATCACAAACTACAATTTTAAATATGTTTCTTGCATCAAACGTATTAAAGTCTGCACCTTGTAAATTTTGTTCAAAGTTTAATGTATTATCATTAACTACACGTATATTTATTTGACCTTTGCCATAGTATAAATTTGAATTAATAATTTTATTTAAACCAGATTCGTTTGGTGTTGCAACATAATCTTCGTAGTAACTTAATCCATATTCATTGAATAGAGGTATAGTAAACAAACTGATATGATCTATGTCGGCTGAACGTAAAATAACAGGTGGTAAGTCAATAATCATTTTTTTATGTTTAAATAAAAACAATGCGTCAATTGGTATTATTGTAATTAAACTATCAGGATCATCCTTCTTACAAACAAAAATGTTCATAAGATTCCATTCGTTATGGACAATTCTATTAAGTTTGCTTATGTTATGAGTAGCCGCTATTTTAGTTCTGTTAACAGAAACAACAGCTTTCATATCTTTTTTGTATATAGAAAAGTGAATTTCGTCTTTATTAGGGGTATTGGTAGTTGGTATCTCTTTAAGTTCACGCCTTAATGGTTGCAACTCAATATGATTTTTCTTTCTTGTGAGATCCCAACTATTGCTTAGTACACTCCATCTTACTGCGTATTCTTTTGGATTAACATCGCCGCGTGATATTTTTCGAGCTTCAGAGTTGCCAATAATATTAACTAACTTGTATTCGTCAGATATCTCTCTAGGCTTTCTTTTTGAAATGCCTACAATTTTACCAGTGTCTTCAATGAATGATAACCAGTAACTAGTTAAGTGTTTCTTCTCTGCTGTGTCGGAAGTCATTGGCTATCTTTTCTTGATAAAATTCATCTTCGTGATAATAAAGTGTATTATTGATTGAGTAGTTCTGTAGCTTTAGTTTTTTTCCGCTTGTACTCCAAATACTAAACATGCTTGTCCATTTTTCAACATCTTTTAACATACCATTAACTAGTACAGATCTCATATCAATATATGATAATATGTTGGGATCAAAAGGAAATACATCAACATCAATTCTATTAGCAACAATAGTATGCATCATGTCCGGTTGATATGATAAGTCTACATGTTGTTTTGCAAACATAGTATTTTGTGTATCTCTCCAGTTTTTAGAAATAGGATCTAGCAACTTAAAATATCTTAAACTAGATTCACTTTTATCAAAGTAGAACATATTACTGTAAACTTTTTTAAGTTTGTAATCATTTGCAAATACTGAAAACTTATGATCATACAATGGCATCATACGATAATCTTTACACTGTACAGGAAAACATATATTATGATGATCCAACAAGTAATCCCATAAAGAATCTTGATTCTCCATTACAACTGTTCTGCAATCTATTGTAATTGTATAGTCATAAGGACTAGCCCAATATAATTGGTAATCGTTTTGTCTCGTTTCCGGCATAGGCGAAAACTTATAATCAATTACATTATCGTAACCTTTGTAACTCTCACTAAGTTTTGTTACTAAACTTACACTTGCATCTTTATTTCTTGTCTTAATACTATCGCATAGAAGTCTTGCTTGTAGTATTTCTTTTTCAGTATTTGCTTGTATGAGATATCCTTTATTCATTAAACATCTCCACTAACTGGTGATATGATCTACCCAATGCTCTTTTGTTCATTACGTGTAAATCTAAATTGTTTGTTTGTACTAGAATGTTTTTCCAGTTCTTCTTATGATCGCAAGCAAGCATTATCCATTTAGTTTTATCTTGTATTTCTACAATATCATCTTTTTGATTTACGTTAACCATTTGTGTTGGTATTTTACCTATGACATCACTGTCTTGCATTCCATTTAATATATGGCTTGCAATACTTACACAATAATCTGTACGAAATAACTTTGGTGGAAAGTTGTATAGATACTGATAGAATTGATAGTTTTCTGCTACATGAGCCCATGTATCAAAAAAGATCTTACTTAATTCGCTTTGATCAAAATAAATTACAGTACTCCACCACATCTTAATTCCAGACTCGTATAAGAACCTTTCACCAGATAATGGTTGCTGATTTCTAATATCTAATGCTGTGTCGAACATAGCAACACCTGATTGCCTAAAGCACCCAAGTAAGAAATCACTCTTTACAATGTAATCAATATCTAATAGTATAGTTTGCTCAAACGGAGTGTATTCAAATACTTTGTGCTTGTTACTATTATTAAACTGTGCAACAAACTCCGTCCAAGGACTGTCGTTGTGTATACGTTTATTCTTTTTCATTTCATCATTAGTAAGAACAATATAATCAAAACATCTTTCTGCAAGTTCAGGTTTTGATTGTTGAAGCCATGCTTCACTGCCTTCGTCTGTAATTAAGCATACAGGAAGTTTTAAATGTTCTTTTACATATAATGCGGCTAGTGTTGCAAGTTCTACATAATCAATTTGTTCATTGTTGTATGCAAAAAAGCAAACACCTTGCTTTGCTTGTTTTTCAGACATTACCAGTCCATTGCTGTTTTGATGTTTCTAGATTTCTTAATCTTTGCATATTCAGCCTCATACTCTGTTGTAGCACTGAAGTATGCACTTGTTAATTTTTCTAGTAATTCCTCAAAGTTCTTAACATTAATTGGATTTTCTTTTGCATCAACAAGTACACCGTTTTTGTGTCCCATGTCTAAAAGTGTTTTTACAAATGTGATAGTACTACTATCTGCAATAAAAACACCACCAATATGATGCACAAGTTGTAATTGTGCAAATCTATTTTTAATATTATTTTTCTGATTGTTAATTGTAGCTGTATAGTTGCTAAACTCTAATGCTTTCTGAAGCCGTTCGTCCATAGATTACTCCTATAAGAATAGTATGATTGTATGATATTTATGGGAGTATGTCAACAAGAAATTTAAGAAAATGGTGTCCACCCTGTAACTGTCTTAACTATAGGTGGGTTTATTTCTTTAAATAGGTAGGTAGTACTACCCGGTGTACCTGTAACTAGTGTTCTAGAAAAGCTACTATCGCTTGGATCTGGACTATCAATTGCAACCTTATAACCGTTGTGCAGTATCATTTCAGCATTAATCATGTATAAATCAGCTTGATCTTCAATTATTGTTGTTTTTACATAAATCTCAAATTTTCCTGTAGTTGCATTGTCTTGAGCTCTAGCCTCAATTCTCAGCCTTCTTGACGTATAGGCACTATATCCACCGTAACCGCCGTAACCACCATATCCGCCATAGCCTCCATAACCTCCGTAGCCACCGTATCCTCCGTAGCCGCCATATCCTGAAGATAAGATTGATGAACTAGCATATCCACCATAGCCTCCATATCCACCATAGCCTCCATATCCGCCATAGCCTCCATATCCACCATAGCCGCCATATCCGCCATATGCTGATGGGTTTTGATTACCTGATGCTTCAAATAATATATTGTATCTTCCGTCTGGAAATAAATTGTAGAAGCCTCTGGTTAATCCAATATTTGCTCCTTGGTTAGTACCATTGCTTGTTGTACTGATAGCACCTATGCGTACTACCCCAATTGAATTAAACACATAGGTCCATATTCCGTCATAAGCAGTCGTGCCTCCTGATGTAAGATCAGTTTCTAAAGATGTTAGTAACTGTCCTCCAGAATTAAAAAAATGTCTTGCATGGTTGTAATTATCAAATTCGTACATCTGTTCAGCAAACAAGTTATCTGGAAAAGGTGCATTACCTCTTACAGTCTTTGCACCATTGCCACTTACAATACTGTCTGCATCATCTAAGCATGTGAATTTGTTTGCATCAACAACAGTAACAATCTTGTTTCTTACTTCTTCTACTTCTGCATGTGTAACCAAGTTAAGAACATTATTTGGCAATGGTCTTGTTTCTAATCCATTGTAACTTGCATTAACTGGATATAGGAAATCATTGTTAATATGATACATGCCTGCGTTTACTTGTGCTGCCACTGTATTGAGATGTTCTCTTTCAATCAATTGTCCTGTTGCTACACTTGTTTGTGTTGTTCCTTTAACTTTAACCGCATCTTGTCCCCAACCTTTTCTTCTTGGCGAGTTAGGATGATTATGATTTATATCAAACTGAAATGGGTAGTTTTCACCGTTCATACCGCTTGCTGGATCACTCCAATAGTCGTTATAAAACGCTACCAGTTTTGTCATAAAATCTGATGCGCTTATTGTGGCATTAGGAACAAAGGGTGTAGACAATTTACTTTACTCCAACAACTACTTCAATTACATCAACTTCTTGTGTTGCCTTATCCTCTAACGCACGACCAATAATACATTTCCAGTCGCTAGTATCTGATGCTTTTGCAACACCCGGTGTGCTACTTACAACAAGTCTTTGTCCTTTTGTTACTGGTCCAATTACTTTACAAGGTACCCTACCGGAAAGTGCAACAGCTGAGCCTGTTCCTTCTAGTGCGCTATTCATTAAATATGCTGGTTCTGTTGATACTACACCAAATACTTCTGTACAATTTTCATTTGCACATTCTGTAATCTCTGCACTACCTCCAAGCATCACAACTGTTCCTGGCTCATATTCTTTATCGCTTGCATACATTTCTGCAAGGTCAGCATATTCTGCACTAGTTGCTATACCATGAAACTTTGCACCTGTTTGATTTGTTAGTGTCAGTCCTGTTTTAATTTTAGGAAAGGTTGAGTATACTGCATCATTTATGTTTACATCAAAGTTTGCTTCTGTACTCATTGCTACTACATCACTACCATTTTGTTGGATAATATAAACTAAGTGATCAATTCCCATTGTATCTTTTACTGTGCGTTGTTCTGACATAGTTGAGACTGTTAACCATCGACCAACTGCATCAGTTGATCCGGTAGTGTCCCAAATGTATAAAACTGTGTTTGTAGTATCATACCAAAGCTGACCTTCAATTGGATCCGTAGGTGCTGTATCGCTTGCTTGATTTTGTAGCAGATTGATAAAACTTTGTGCTACTGATTGGCCATATCCAAAGTAATCTTTACCAACAAGTTCAAGACTAGTTTCTGTATTCAGTTGGCCCTCGTTAATTGTAATTGTGCCGTTTTTCTTGTTTACTGTATATGACATCTTTTAACTTCCTGCTGTTATTCTTAGAGTATATCGAATCTCTAGTTTACGGTTAAGGCTTTTTTGTATAGGGTGAAAAATTAAATGTGTAAGTAGTTCATCGTTGTCGCCAACAAGTGCAAGTTCGTCAAATACATAATTTTCTGGATCATCAAAGTCGCTTGCATCATCACTTGGTTGAGCTGTGCTTGGTTCATTATAATCAAGTGTTACAATTGAAGTTAAGTCTCTAAATGTTTGACCTGACTCTCCTGTAACTTCAAATGAGGCTACAGCCTTTTCAAAGATTGTTGTACCGCTAGAACCAAATCCTTGTTCATATAGAGATTGTCCTGGGCCGCTTGTGTTGGGTTGTTTGTATGTAATGTTACCATTAGCATCAATCATAGTACCGCCTCTACCAAATCTAATTTTAGTAATATAGTAATCTAATCCGTTTTGGTTGGTTTGATTACCAAGTAGATTTGCAATAGCGATAGCCATGTTTTCAAAGTTAATTGCATTAAATTTATCAAGCAGAACTTCACCCGTGTCTGCATCGCTGATCAGTACATGACCGCTAAATGATAAATGTGCATTATCTGTTGTATTATACATGTTTGCCTGTTCCTTTACACTATTTAGCATAGAAATTAAATACGCTTATATAGCTATTCCTTTGCCTAGTGCATTAAGTTCCGATGCTGTTAAGCTATCAGAACTTGTTAATATACTCTTGCCCATATCGTTGAGCTTTAGTGTGTTTCCAGATACTTGACTTGCTGTAAGTAAACTATCTGTTATATCTGTAATGCTTGTACCTAATGGCGCATTAATTTTTCTTGTGTTGTTCGTTGCCCTATCAATGATATGCAAAATATTTCCATCTTTATAGTATTCCATGATCTCGCTGTTGATATATAAAAATCCATTGTTGCTAAAGTTTGTTGCATCTGTAACTGTAATTTCATCTGTTGTGAGATCAATTGCTGTTGTAGTTGTAGAAGTTTTTGCGTCTTCTAATCCCACAAACATTGGAAGCTCTTCGTTATAATTTCTTAAGTATGTAAATGTTCTTGTATTTGCATCTACTGTACTTCCGTTTGTGTTTGTTTGCACCACAATACCAATTGAGCTATCAATATCAACATGCAAGTTATGTTGTCTCAGAGGATTGTTTATACTTGCGTACATCTCTGGTTGTAAGAATGGACCATTGTTGTAAGTTGTTGATGCAGATGAATCCCACATATTACCACTGTCAACTTCTTGATCATATGTTGTATTCCAGTCATCACCGCCATCATATATTGTTCCTACATAAGTTCTAGTTAAGTCATCCAACTTCATTGTGATTACTTGCTTTGGACTTTCTACAATTGATATATTAGTATGTTCTAGTGCTTCGCTAGTGTCAACAATATTATCAATCTTTGTGTGAAAAGGTTTGACTGTGTTTACGTAACCAATGATATTATTTACTGTACTGCGTGTGTATTTTCTCACTGTGGTATTAATATCATGAACTATGTCAAGTTTTACATAAGTTGTTTTGTGTACCCAGTTTGGTTGATCTTGTTCACTGAATACACTGTCAACCATTGCAAAGAAAAATTCGTTAAATTTAAATTTATTAATATCTGTAAACCAATCATTTCTACATGCATCTACAATAATACGCCACCAAACTTTAGTGCTTGTATCATCCCAAATTGTACTATCCCATGCAAATACATCCCAACCTGCACGTTTACGTGCAACAATTTGATCTAGTTCAATTGTACTATTTTTCTTTTCAGTGATGTACCAATCGTTATCTTGATACTCCCAAATCTCATCTCGTACTAGATCGTCTTGTATAGTTTTTAGCAACACTATAGTATGAACTGAGGTGTCTACTCCACTTAGTTCACTACTGTTTGTAATAGTTAATGTTGGTTGTGCATATAAACTTCTGTATTTGCTTACATAGTCTACCCATTTCCATGTCTTGTCTGGCATGTTGTTTTTAATAAATTCTCTATTCCATTGGTGTCTGTAGTTTCTATATAAGTTTATATCTTTTAGTAACGCATTAATTACATCACGTGCGTTTTGTCTAGCCAATCCATGATTTTGGAACCATGCTTGTCTAATATTCCTATCGTCACCGTATCTGTTAAATGGATGTACATAATAATCTGGAAGTGTTTGTTCTTTTGCATCAACTGTTGCTAGATTATTTCTCAAGCCAATATAGTAATAATCTGGAATTAAATCACTGCCTCTTGCAATACTTGTCCAACTGTTATGGTTAATCCCATCTGGTACGATGTTTATTTGTAGTACACTACTTGTGTCGTTTAAGTATAGATCAGTATTTGCTGTAATAAATGCATTTGATTCGATTACTGAGAACCAAGCAATTCCGTTTGCTGTTGGATTAGAAATAATATCTGCAACTGCTTTATTTGTAAGCATTTTGTTTGCAGGGTATGTATTTTTGTTCTTTACCCAGAAATAATAACAAGTGTTGTAGTTACCTAATAATGCATCCCATTCTTCAACTGATGAATAAAAGTATTCATTTTCTTGTAGTAAGTCATTGTAAATATAAAAAGCCTCACCTGATGATACTGTACCAAACATTTCAACCTTGCCTTCTACTGCTTGTGCATATTCTTCTGGTGGTACAGAACTCTTTGTCCATTCGTAAACATCAATGCTAGAACCAGGAAATAGTCTGCCCCAATGTGTACTCTTGTAATCTAAGTCTCCTTGATCATAATCATAATAACGTGTTGTGCTTGTATCCCACCAACGCTTGCCTACTTGATCCTGTGACCAGTAGTTATCTTCTACTACTGTATATTCTTCGTTGCTTGTTTGATTGTATGCAGCCAAATCAACATCACTAGTCATATCAATTTCGCTTTGTGCAATACCTGGAATAATTCCTCTTAGTGGATCAAATAATTCTAGTTGTTTCACAACGGTGTTGTTATTATAATCATATATTGTAATGTTTTCAACATCATTGTTTAAAATTCTTTGTATAGTTTTTCTTTCAGGAACAAAACCCGAGGCTGCTGTTTTTCTAAATACGTTTGTTGACCTTGCTTCATTGTCATCAAATTTAACAAATGACAGGCTAAGATTTGGGATTTGAAATAGTGTACTTGCTTCTGCAGCATTTAACTGTGTGTTGGTTTCAAAACGTTGACTACGCAATACCATTACACTACTTGCATTACCGCATCTATCAATAAACTTATCAATATAAAATATTTTGTTGTCTGATGGATGTACTTGTGTAACTTTGTGTATGCCATCAATATTTGGTTGTGTTGTTGTATTAGTTAGTAGAACAAAATCTCCTACTTGTAGATTATGATCACTAATTGTTGTAACTTGTGCATCGTTGCCATCACTGGTCGCTGCACCTGCACAAATTCCACAACCATCTGGATCGTTTGAATCAAATGTATACAGTCCATGATTTTGAACTTGTAGGACATTCCAATCATTATATTTTGTTTTGATTGTATCAGTTTCTGCAACTTCGTAGTCAGTATCGTTTACAATCCAAATATTAAATAATACTGGATCTTGGTCATCACTTAATTCTTCCCAATCATTTCTTGCATCTCCTACTCCATAATATTCAAATGAGTTTTGTACACCAGCTATCAGTGTTGACTGAATACCAGTAGGTAAACCTGCTAGGTTATTGAATGTTGTGTTTCCAAAGTCTAAACTTGATCTAGTTGAACTAATATTGATACGACTGTTTTGTACACTTGCTGTTATATCAGTAATGCCTTGTGTAGTCATATGATTGTTAATTTGTTCAACTGCTCTAATCATATTAGTATATGTGTTTACTGTAGTAGTGCTATATGGATAAAGTGCGTCAAGACCAAACAGTCCATTACCGTCAGTAACAACAAGATTTTCATCAGCACTTGCAACTGTAATCACTAATGCATTGTTTTGTTCTGTTGCAGTGGTGTTAGGAAATGATGCTTGATTAAACTGATCTAATATTTCTTGCATTGTTAATGGAAGAAAAGCAAATCCTGTTACAACATTTTCTGTGTCACCAACTGTAGGATTGTTGATATCAAAAAGGAATAGCAGTGAATTAGTTGCTGCTGATGCTACAGTAAGTGTAGCAGTCAAACTTGTACTTGTTAAATCTAATTGTATTGTACCTTGTGCAGATAAACCAGCAGTAAGTCCAGTGATACTAGCATTATTAATTGCTTGTAGTATATCTGCTGTATTCATTCCTTGATCAATATATTCAAGATCAAACTGTATCAAGTTACCTGGTGCAAATGAACTTGTATCGTTAAACGTAACGTCTTGTCCATTTACTACATAATTACTACTTGGTACAACATTGCCTGCTACTCTTACTTGACTCAAGAAGTAACCAAGTGGTGAAAGTGTTGCGTCTGTAATAGTATAGGTATCTTGTAAAGTTTGTACATGTCTTAAAAGAACATCAATAGTTTCTCCACCTGTTAATGTTTCATTAACAGTTAAGTCTTGTCCAGATACAGTAAAGTTAGTTGTAAGTATTCCATCAACAGCAACTTGAAATACACTGTAAGTAGTGCCACTTAGAGGTGTGCTAATTGTGAATGTATCTTGTACTGGATCTGTTATAGGATCTGGAATTGGCACGATGAATACTTCAGGAATATTTGGAGGTGTATTAGATGCTATAGCAAGGTTACCATCTGTAATAGCCGACGGTCTTGTGTCAAAGTTGATTGGTGTACCATTGATTGTAATTGACTGACCTGCCACTGATGGCAGTACAGGTCCTGGAATGTTACCTATAATTGTAGCAGGCGCTACAACTGTTTGTTGCTGTGTAGTTCCTCTAAACTCAACTGTGGTTCCATTTAGTGTTAGTCTATTTGAATCTCTTACAATTGGGTTTTGAATACTTCCAACAGCTACAATGTCATTTAAACCAATAGTAGTATCTTGTAATGTTATTTGCTGGCTACCAATATCAACCACAGTTCCAAAAGGAAATGTTGGATTAGTTTTTGTACCAGTTTCAGTAATGCCTTCTGATGTAACTGTAAGTCCTGTAGAGTCCACTATACATTTGTATAGTCTACTTTGATATCTCACAAGGTCTCCAATAACATAGCTTGTGCTATTGTTCCAAGATTCTATTGTAGCATAGTTAGCAGTTGAGTCATAAACACTTGGTAATGTACGTGTGTTAAATGCATAGTAGTCTGCTTCAGTAGAAAGCATCTCACCTGCTGTTTTAAGTGAGAAGTCTGTACTATTAAATTCGCCAACATTAAATTGTGTATTGCTTTTGTTTACAAATCTAGCATCTTGTGTATTGATAGCAATACTCGATGTTGCTGTTTTATTTTCAGCAAATTCTACAACTTGTGGATTGTTAGTAAGTTCGCTTTGTTTTAATTGAATCTCTGTACTTGACTTTCGTGTTGTATCTCCAAAGTAACTATGGTTGAACATAAACTTTTCGCTGATAGTTATATCCTTGGCACCTTTAATAAATCTAGCAAGTCTATCAATACTTGCGTTTGTACCCGACTCTTTAATAGCACCTTGATAAAATTTTGTTACTACGTTTGGATCAAGATACAAATCATTAAGCCACTCTCTTTCAATATTACCAATTGTAATATCTTTTGCATGTCTGATATTTTTATTAAATTCTGTAACATCTGTCTTATAGTAATCGTTTATTTCTTGTACACTACTGTCAAAGTTTTGAACAATATGATCATCAAAAACCAAGTAGCCTGGTGCACGTTTGTTACCATCCCATTCTTTTGTTATGCCCCCTCTGGCAAGTAATCTTTGTTGTGTTGTTGCTTTTGCAGAATCTTGTATTACTTGACCAAATGTTGTTCTGTCATTAAAAACAAATGCATGTTCGTAATCTAAAATAGCAATAGTGATGTTACCAATTGTTGCACCTTGCTTTGTGCTTATCACAGTTGATTCATTTTTTCTTTTTACTTGTACATCTTCTATATCAACTACTGTGCCATCTTTGTAAAGCATATTATTTGCTGGATATCTAAGTGTATCAAACTCAACAACATGTCCATGCGTTGCTGTAATCTCAACCTTACTTCCCAAATCTAATATTAGTTCATCACCCTCAACTGCACGTACTGTCCAGTTTATGAATAAGTTTGCTTGTGCTTCTTTGTTTGTACCATGATTGAATCCAAGTGTTTCTAAGTATGCAAAGTAACCACGCACAAAGTTATACACATCTTGTATCTTACTAAACGTTGTCCCATATTCAGCAACGCTTGTTTCTTTTGCAAAGTTAAAATATTTTTTAAGTGTTTTATTTGATACTGTAATTTCTCTAAATGGCCTTGTACCACTTGTCTCAGGTTCAAAGAATCTAAAGTCTTGTCTGTTGTTACTAATACCGTATACTTGATAACCTTGTGCATCTCTTTTAATTATTATTTGGCTTGCATTAATAACTGTATGTGGATAACCCTTGTGCATTACAATTTTATAATCTTGAGAACTAATTCCATACGAACCAATAAAACTACTTTCAGCAAAGAAGTTTATACTGCTTTTATTTGTAAAGCCGTTTGCTTTTTGTAACAAGTTAGTAGTTAACTTATTGTATGTTGTTTCTAAATCAACAGTATAATTATTTCTATGTGTGTAATTGTAAAGTGCTTGGCTTATGCCATTTGCTACATATTCAACATTGTCATATACATATTCTAATTCTATATTCTCTTCTAGTTGTCCGCCTATTACGATATTTTTTAAAACATCACTGCGTAATATTGCTTCGTCTTTTACATTATATAATCTCTTGTTTAGAGCAATTGCAGTAACAAATCCATTTGCATCAAACGTTACTACTGGCTTAGATACTATACCAATTTCACTGCCATATATATTTGTGTCATCATCAGTTACAACAAATCCAGTAACCTGACTCTCTACATTTATTTTTGTTAAAACTTTATTGTCTTTAAAACCAGGTTGAATAAATGTGCTTGGACTAATTGTTTTTTCTATAAGTGTATCAACATTATAAGGAGAAACAGTTTTGTAATCAATTACACCTGGCTGGAAGAAATATGTAAATGCTTTTGCAGGTAATAGCTTGAGCATTGCATCAACTGTTACTGCATATCCTTCAGCACTAAATCTATACTTCTGTTCTGTTGGACCGTAATCACCAAATACAAATGGTGTAGCCGCTTCAGCTGTACCAGCAATATTGCCTAGTATTTCGCTAATTGGCATTAAATCACCAGAGGTATTGACTGGACATTTTGTTGTCCAATCCCAACCGTATCTTGCAAAACTTGGATCTTGTACTAACTTATCACCTGGCTTACTTACAATACCTCTTTGTACTGCATCAATTAGTGCGTTACGTTTTGTGCTATCAGTCCAACTGTAATAAGTATCCCACCATGTAGGTTTAAATGAAAACCCAAGCATGTGCCAAGGATTAATATGTGGTTGGTGTGTTCCAAACAACACAGTATAAATTCCTACATAGTGGCCTGGCAACTGAACGTTTTGCATATAATCAGGATAGTTTGATAGGATAGTACTTGACATGTCTTTGTAGTTCCATGTGGTACTATCATTGGCATCATACATACTCTCTTCTAAAATTGGGTTAATATCTTTTCTTCTTGCCCACTTACTAAAGTATGGATATACATAGTTGTCTAAATGCTCTAAAGTAAACCAAGCACCTCTGTGCTGGCTTGGCATAAACTTATCAACGGTTGCATATTTTTCTTGTGTGTATAACTTGTCGCTTTTAACTAAGCCACTGTAGATCATTAATTCAAGTTCTAACTGTGCGGCATTTACAGGGTCAAATGTCATGCTGTCAAGTTTATATAGTTCTGCACCTGGTGCTAAATCATAATAATTACCATCGTGTGTTAATAGTCTGTTGTTTACAACTTGAGGTTGTGTACCAAATTTTAATCCTAGTTTTACAACACTTTGAGGAATATAACATGGTGTATCCATATTATGAAATTCTATCTCAATAGTATTTTTTGCACCATTTGATAATGCAATAGGTGTAGTAAGTATAGTAAGTGTTTTGCCTTCTATTACATAGTCCACATCTTTAGTTAACATTCTGCGTACTAGTATATCGTCGCTGTTCATGTTATCGGTTAGCCAAACATAAACATGGTCTCTAATATTTGTATCTCCATTTGGTATATTCTTTAACTGAATTGTTGTTTGCGTACTATCTATTAATTCTTTTTGTATTTGTTCGCCAGTGCTATATGCCATGTTACTTGCCGAATATAGTTGACCACCTTTTTTATTTGTTAATAAAACATCAAGTGCATCTACTAGTATTTCGTGTACATTGCTGTAAACTTTTGTATTGTAAAGCCTACGTACCTGATTTCTAAATCTTGTCATAAAGCTGTCGTAATCTTTACCCTGTTCATATAATGCACCTGTGAGATTTAATGTCTTGTCTGCATATTGTACATCATGCATAACACCGCTGTCGTTGTGCAAGAAAATTTTACCACCATATGATGTGAGTCTTGTAATTTGACTAAAGTTATTTTCACCAAAAGCTGTTCCATCAAATCCAGGAATATTAAACATGATATCTTCAAAGTGTGCAGATAGTTCGCTTATTGAAAAACTGTCAAATGTTTTATTTGTACTATTAGAAGTCCATAGTGTTGGTATATTTGCATTTAAAGAATCATTATTATTGTCGTTGTTAAAAAATTCAATATCAACAATATCACCTTCTTTTAGTGCAAGTTGACTAATTGTAGTTTGTGAAGGACCAACAGTTACAAAGTTATAATCAATCAAGTTTCCATTGATTGTTAGTTGACTAAACTGATTGTTAATAGATTCTATTACTGTAACTTTAAACAACGGTGTTGTAGTTGTATCTGTAAAGTGTACATTTATTTTGTTGCTGTCTAGACCAGTTACCATGCTACCAACATCTAACATAGTAGTTGTAGATGTTCTTGTTACTGTAGCGTTACCTGTATAGAGTATATCTTCAATATCAACCCCATCGTCACTAAACTTTAAATCTTCTGTAGTTAAGTTATGAAACTTGACAACAGTATTATTATCAACTAGTATACCTTTTTTGTATTGATTTATATTTTTAGTACTTGTTGTGCCTTGGTTATCTGTTCTAGTAATATTAACTTGATCATTAATTACATGAACTGTAAATTCATGTTCTTGTCTGTAATTATCATAGCCAATTGGAATTACCAAATCATTATTCTCATCAGTAATTGTATACTGTAATGTTTCAGGAGCACCAAATATAACGTCACTTGTTTTGTATAAATTTGTAAGTTCGTCATCTTGTTTAAAATAACAGAATCCATTTATATCTTGTTTCCAACTAAGTTTTGCATCAACGCTGTCACTTACTCTCTGACTGAAATTATCATGATCTAAGTAATTAAAAAATTGGTACTCTGCTCCGTTTGGTGTATCTTTATAAGATAAAATTTTACCAAGTACTTCGTCGGGTGTTCCAGACGATCCTATCTCATAACCAAATACAGGTGAACCTTTAAATGTTGAGTCATATGTTTCAATGCCTATGCCTTTTGTATCATACACTTTAAACAGAGGCTCTTGATTGATTGAAGTTTTTAATTGAACAAGTGACCAATTACTTCCGTTCCATTTAATATCAATGTTTTCAAATTGTTTAAAGTCCGCACTAGGTACATTCTCAACAAAACTTGTATTACCAATTACAAGTTCTTTAATTTCTTCTAATATATCACCTTGTTTCATTTTATACAAGTGTGAAGTATATGTTGTAGTATATGCAACAATGCTTCCTACTGGAATTCCGTGTCCAGGATTTAGTTGCAGTTGAATACCAGTTTCAGAGATTGGTGCAAACTCATTAACAGGTGCAATCAAGTAGTCAATATTACCTACCCATTGCATGTCTATGTTAGGATCTAAATCTGCATGATTCCATAAATTCATTCCTGCTTCAAATTCAATAATACTACGCTTGGCTTTATTTTGTTGTGTTGCAAAGTCTTTTATTTCTGCACCAGTTACTAGCCCACATATAGTTCTAATTGCATTAATATGCATCCAAGCATTTGATCTAGAAAATGCACTCTGCCTGGTATCGTTTCTCGCTATTACAATATAATCTGGCTCTGTAGGAATAATAGGTTCGTAGTCCCAATTATCACTGTCGTATGAATCACCGAGTCCCTCACTTAGTGGATCAGTTAAAACTGTTGCGGTAACTTTACCTGATTCAACTTCTAAATAATAAATTCCATCTAAATCTGGAAATCTCACGTAACTATTTTGTACAAGTTTGTCGTTGTTTGAATCGTGCCTGACTAAATCAAATCCGTCAAAAAACACAGGTTTGTCTGGATGTGTATCCAAGCTGTAAGCCGACAACATTGCTAAACTATTTCCAGTGTAGTTTCTAATACTTGGTCTATGTATTACTGTGTATACTTTGTTTCTATCCCAATAACCATCACTTTTAATATTGTTGTAGTATTGGTTAGTCCAATGAAACTTTCCTTCAAAATCTTGGAATAAAATTAATTTAATGCTTGTACCAACACCTGTTACAATATATGTATTGCCAGACGCTTGTCCCCAAGTTCCATCAAACTTAATAAACATTCCATTTTCTACAAAGAAAGTATTGTTGTCATCTTCAAGTTTATAAACTGACTCGTTTGTTATTTGTTTTATAATATCTTTAAAAGCACCACTGTTTGTTGATGTGTATATTGGCAAATTTTGTACCCAATAGTAATTTTGATAATTTATTAACATATCAATGTTTACTGGTGGTGAGAACACAAACGGCTGACTACTATAAGCGGCGTTATAGTTGTAGGTATCAAAGTTTTCTCTGATTCCATTTACTACATCATCAAATGCAACTGTATGTGTAATATTTTCATCATTGTCATTTAAAGTAATAGCAGGCTTGAGTTGACTGCTTTGTTTTGCTACGCTAGGATTTTTGATATTAACATATACATCATCTTTGTTTGCATAGTTACCATGTCGTCCGCCAATAAAGCCTTCGTAAATATCAAGCTCACCCTTGCTTATCATTTGATCAAGAGTACTATCTAACCATGATTGATTTGTTTCAGTATTAAAAACTTTTGGTATAAAGTTACTACTTTGAATCTTATCGTTTGGATATTTTCCGTATCTCTTTTTGTTGTTAGCCATTTTTACTGTCCTGCTCTAATATTTGCATCTGTAATTGTATCAATTATATCAACATCTTCTACTTTAACATCTGGAATAAACATTTCGCTACTAGATGGTTTAATTTCAAATAAGTCACCAAATACACTATCATTTCCTTGTGGTACAATTACAAAACTACTAATAATTCCACTCAGCTGTTGATGTACATATGCGGCAAGTTCAGTGAAATAAAATGTTTCACCAAAGTCCCAATTTGCTACTTCAAAGTATTTGCCTATTGTCTCAATTACTTTTGATTTTACATCATTGTCTGTCATGTTTGAGTTTTTAACTTTGATAATTCTAAAACGTGCTCTTAGTTGAGGCTGTGCTTTTAATCCAAATAAAGGCTTGTATGTTACACCTCTATACACTATACTATCGCTCATTGCTTTTTTATTACTAATGTCGCTAAACATTTTTGAAAGTTGGTAACTAGTAGGAGATGATGGTTGTGCAGTGTTGCCTAGCAAGTATTGTCTAAACTGTCTATCGTATTCTCTACTTAATACAAATACATCTATAACGTTTGTAAAACTAGGATCAACTAAAATATTATCTGCTGGATTGTGTTCCCACTCAAATCTTAAATTCTCTTTTCCAGATTGTATAGTTGCTGTTCCATCATCATCATAATCATATGATATTGTTGAAGTTCCAACAACATCATCATAGCTACGTGGATTGTTTGGTCTTACATCATTGTTGCTATCTTCTAAAGATACAATAATTCTGTTGCTGTTTGCAACACCATTTTCGTCTGTAAAGTAACCACTTACAAAAAACTCACCTGCTGGTACAAAATTATCGTTTAACACAACAATTTTATCTTTCTGTGATTTAAGTGTATATGTACTTAGATTGTATTCGTTATTGATATTACTAAATTCAACTGCTTCACTATTAAATTCTATTCTAAATGTTCTAGTGTAAATGTTAAAGTTGTCGTTAGCATATTCAAACCATAATAACCAACTTTGTTCATTGTTGCTATTATTAAAATCAGTTGGCTGAGGGTCATTATAATCTTGTGTTGTATTTGGTTCAAATATTTCCCAACTTGTGTTGAATAGGTTGTATCTAATTGCAAAAGATTTCTTTGCCTCAATATAACCTGTTATGATTTGTCTTTCTCTGTCGTTGAATACTCTATTGAATGCTGGGTATATTGTTTTAATATATGCATTGTCTGGTATTTCTGCATCTAGTACTATACTACCTTTACCAGTTGATGTTAAGCCTGTTGGGTCACCAGTTGAATCAAATATTCCTAGTCCATTGTTGTAAATGTTTACAACCTTTGCCCACTTTGTAGTAAACTCAGTGATTATGCCATTGTCAATTGTTGGTACAGCAAATTCAAGCAAAGTACCAACTTCAATGTGTTGTGTGTATGAAGTTTGTGTTTTACCTGTTTTTATGATTGATGCAGATGGTAGAGTAACAAAGTATCCGTTGTTACTACCAATTGCATTATCCGTTGGTGTTTGCCATTGTATAGCACCACTTAGTGTATTTGGTACTGTATCAAAGTTAGGATAACCTGTTGGCTTTAAATTGTTAATTGCTGTGTTAAACTTTGTATAATACAAGTTCAAAAGTTCTTCGTTGTTTAAAATATTTTTTACATATTTGTTATACGCATGATTAGGAGTCTCGCCAACAGTTGAAATAGTTCTTAAACTATCGTATGCAAATATTTTACCATCCTTGTTGAATACGTTAACACTTGTGTAAGCACCTGTTGGGTCCATGGTATGTAAATATCTGCTATGACCACTGTGTGTTCTGTTTATACTTTTTGTCTTTAGTGCATCTTCACTGAACGTTTGTACAACATTATTGTAATCACTTGCTGTAATCATTCTGTTTTGTGCGCTATAGTTTTTTGGTGCGGCTTCTTTTATGCTGTCTAAACTTTGTCTTGATGTTGCACTTATGATTGGCTTTTTAATTTGTAATCCAACTGTTGCTGTATAGCTGTTGCCATCTGCACCAATATAATCAATATTAATTTTTTGTGATCCAACATCATCTGATCTTAATCTATATGTAGCATTTATGCTTGTTCTAAACCATATACGAATTTTTCCCTTTGGTAAGTTACCAAAGTTTTTATCACTAAAGCAAACTGTAATTTGATCATTTTCTCTTGTCTTTACTGAGAAAATATTTCTTTCTGATCCTGCCAGCGTGTTGTAAATATTATTTTGTGAATATGTATTTTCTACTTTTGTCCAATACGCTGTTGCATTACCGTTGCCGTCAATTGTAGAAACCCATACGTCTGTGCTATTGATATTGTTTACATCAATATCAAAAGACATGTTATCAAATGGGTCGTTGATTGTAAAGTCTCTAAACTGCAATGATCCTTGCTTTATGCCTAAGAAAAATCCAGTATCTGAACTTGTAATACCTAGTCCATCATTTTTATAAATTATGCTAAGTGCATTTGTTTTGTCTGGCGCAGTTTCAATAATATGTTTTGTAGCATTATCAAGATCTAATCCAACAATTTCAAATGTTGAACTTTTACCAGCGGCACTACCAACAACACTAAATGTATATTGATTTTCTGTGTTGTTGAGTTTGTAAAACTGGTGTGTAATGTTTTCAATAATTAATTGTTTTACTGGACTACCAAATTGATTGCTTGTCTGCATTACAGCGTTGATTGCTGTAATAAAATTGTCCATGTTGTTGACATCAGTAGTATTTTCAAATCTTATTTCTTGTCCACCAATACTTGTTCCTTCGCTACCAATTACTGCTTCGTTAGTTTTGATACTAGTAATCTTAATATCACCAAATGCAGGCACATTACGCATTGGTTGATATCCTAAAAATTCTGCTAGTTTATAAACACTTTCTTGTCTTTCAGCTGTACTTAAAAAGTTATTCCTACTATTCAAGTCAATTCTAAATGCAAGGTTGTGTCCAAATTGTGCTACCACATCAAGTAGTGCAACAAATTCAGCTGATTCTATCCAATCGTTATAATTTTCTGGATAATTATTGCGGACATATTCTACCATAGCAGTACGGATAGTATCATAATCATATGCTTGTAGATTAGCATTAATGAAACTATCATATACTATAGTATAATCTTCAGCCGCAAAAAGTTTTGTTTGTCTAGTTTTTTGTGCCATTTTAATACTCTGTTACTTTGTTAAATTCTTTATCAAATTTCAATTGCAAATCTGTTGCAGTTTTAGTTGGTAGGTATATAAGGTTAGCACTAACATATACATAATTTGCATCTTCATCTACTGTTACAGTAGAGTTTACCAAATTAAATCTAGGATCATAACTCACCACAGTAATAACATCATCTTCAATTTCATCAATTGTAAGAGTGTCGAGTGGTTGGAATACAAGATATGGAAGATTACTACCAAAGTCTGGATTAGTCCATTTCTCTCCTTTACGGATATGAAAATGGTTTTCTAAGTCTTGCTTAGCCAGATCTAAATCTCTAAGGATTTTAGAGGTAGATTTTGTGTTTAAAGTTGTATAACCAATTATATTACTCATACAACTATTTATGTGAAAAATTAACTACGTACTTTATGATACTACTTTTAACTGATCCTCTGGCCAATTAATATAGTCTTGCCACTTGGCATCTGGTATAGTGTACGGATAATGCTTTCTACTGTTGTTTATTTGGTGCCAAGTGGGTCTATATGGCTTATTAATAGGCTGTATAATATTACTGCCTTTTTTAACATTACAAGGACCGCAAGCGGCAACAGTATTTGTCCATCCCAATTTACCACCTTTAGACTTTGGAATGACATGATCTAGTGTTAGCTCATCATAATGAAAATCATTGCCACAATATTGACACTGATAGTCATCTCTTATATAGACATTCCGCCGGGAATACCTCGCTAAATTTGGTTGTTTTTGATAGGTGTGTAGCATTACAACACTTGGCATTGGTATAGTTAAATTTGCCGATCTTAGTACACGATCTTCGTAATTTTCAACTACGTGTATCTTGTCTGCAAACATATACTTTACAGCATTTTGCCAACTGATTGTACTCAGTGGCAAATAACTAAGTGGTCTTGCATCTGCATTTAATAGAAGTACGCTGGGCAAAACTTAATGTTCCTTGTTTCTTTCTGTATTTAAATTAAATTAACATATATTATGTTAGTTGTTTTGAGATAAAACGTTTGCGTGATTGAGTCATGCCTGGTAAAAATCGTTGTGTCTCTACAAAGTAAACTCTTTCAGCTTGTATTTTTGTTTGATCAGTTAGCATTTTTGCTGGATAATCTCTTTCTAATTTCTTAAGGCTGGCTGCCTTAATAAAATGTCTACGTTTCATAGAACCATAATCTCCTAGCATTAATATCTTTGCTTCGGTTTGTCTTATAGTTCTATTGTTTCCACTGTTAGTTAGTGCAGTAGCAACATAGTTCCATTTACGTTCTTTTATAAATTCATAGATATTAAACTTCCTAATATCTGTTCCTACCTTCTTAAAATCTCCAGTTCGAAAATATAAACTTAACAATGCATCATATTGTGATTGCGTAATTGTATCAATTGGTAGTAATTGCTTTAATTTTCTTTCAGCAATTTTCAATTGATCAATAAAAATAGTATAGGCTTCCTGTTCTGTTAGCCCATTGCCATTAGTTTCAATGCTTAGATTATAACCTATTTTAGTAATACCGTCAACATCTAAATATGCATATGGAACATAATCTTCTGTTCTTATAATAAAATTAATTAGTTCGTCGCTTGCTTCTAAGTTCTTTATAGGTTGCAGATTGTTTACACGGTCACTATTCTTTACTGTGAAGATTGTATAATCCACAAGCATATCGTCTGTAATAGTGTTTGATAAAACAAATGATGGCATTACTTGTTACCTTCTCCTGTGCTAAACTTTTCATACTGACCTGTTGCACCTTTCCAAGGATGGTGTTCTGGTACTCTAGTTGAAATACTTTCTGTTACGCCAGTATTTTGTGATAACTCATTAACAATTGGATCAGTAGCAGGAGTTGCTGGTGGACCATTCATGTCTATTCGGCCTGCTGTTTCTGTATAGTTACCTGCACATAATAAATTACCATTAGCATCTGCTTGTAGGTTTAAATTAGATGCACTATGAATATTAATATCACCTACGGTACTTTGTAATTTTATACCTTCGCCTGTACTTTTAATATTGACACCAAGATCAGCTTGCATATTAATAAAGCCTTCTGCATGTACATTGTAGTCACCTTCGGTGTGTACACTTATTTCTTTTTGACTGTAGATATCTATTCTACCATCTGGGTCCATTTCAATATATGCACTAGCAAGATGATTATTGATAAACACTGTGCCAGTAGTGTCATCCATTAATATTTGCGCACCACCTCTTGTTTTGATTCTTATATTTTTACTAATGCCTTCAGAGTCTCCATCATCTAATACAAGCGTGTGTCCACCTAGAGTTGATATACCAAAAACTTTACTAGGTGATTCTCTTCTTGCACTACTTTGACTGTGTCCTCGCATGAGATCTTCTTGAAGTCCTTGGTCAATTAAAGTTTGTGTTGCTATCCTATCTACTGGTCTTGTATCAGGATCAACTGTATCAAATGGATTCTTTTCACTTGCTGGTGTAACTAACTGTTCATCTGTGGTTGTATTTTTGTAAGAAAAACTACTAGCATTACCGCCCATCATATGATTTCTATCTTTTGCGATTAAGCTACCAAGTAAAATTCCTTGTTCCATTGCTGGAGTAAATCCAACTACAACTTGTGTTCCTACTTCTGGTGGTTGTGGCCACATACCATAACTCTTAGGACTTTCATTATACTCTCTAAAGTTTTGTGTGCTTTCATTAATAGACTGAATACCACCATAAGGTGTCATAAGCAAACAAATAGTGCCTGTGTCTGGTTCGTCTGCTGCAGGGCTACCAAATTCAGGAATACGCACATTAATCCTACCAGTGTATAAGCTATCTTGATTGCTTACAACAGTGCCAGTATAAATTCCAGTGATATTGTTTACGCCAAACTTCTCATCTCTGTTTGCCATACTTGGCTTGCTTTTTGAATTTCCTATTACATATCCTGCCATTATAAGTTCCTTAGTTCTTCTCGTACATAGTATGTACTTGTTTTGTGATCTCTATACATTCTTAATTTACTCAAATATTGTCCTTGTTGAAATCTGTGTTCAACTTCTCGTAGTTCATATACTCCACTAGTATATAAATCCATTGGTCCTTTGTCAAATGGATTTTCTAATTCTTCTTTGTTCATTGGAAAGTAACTTACAAATGCTACAAATATATCACTTGTAGCTGTTACGTTGGCTAATGTTTTTTGACTTACATTACCTAAAATTGCACCAGGTATGCCAAGCAAATATGGATCACCAATAATGTCTACTTCAATAACTTGTGTATCTGCTGTTCTTTCTGCATAGCTTTGTGCATATGCTGCTTCTAGTTCATTTGTTGTTGGAGTTTTTTCATTGTTTGTTTGATCTGCCGCAGAACTTACAGTATAAGTTCTAGGATAATTTACAATTACATTATTATAATCACTTTCAACTGGTATGTCGCTTAAAAATACAGGAGCTACTATATTAGTTCCTTTTCTTTCTTGTTGAGTGTTTGAAGTGTTAAAGCCTTTTCTAGGATCTGTACTCACTTGAAATAGCATATTAAATTGTGCAGAATAATTTAAAACTTCTGTATTTTTTCCTGTATATAGATAGTCATATTTTTTAACAATAGGTAATTTGCTGAACCTCGTTTGTTGATAACCTTTATCTTTTAATTTTTCCATATCAGCACCGTCAGTAGAAACAACTCCATATCTTTCTTTTATACCAATTGTTATTACTGTGTTGATTGGCTTTTGTTGAGTTAAGTTATCTGTCTCATCTTCTTTACCTGGTGTACCAATTGATTTGGTAGTAATATCAATAGTAGGAGTTGTAAATCCATTTTTCATTTGTTCTTTTACATATTCGTTCCACGCTGGTTGTTTTATAATAAATTGTTTTAACCAACTTACAACGTTACTGTTTAATGGAAGTTTTGCATCAATTGTATCTGCATCTTCTGTATTCTTTGCTTCGCCACTGCCTTGACTAGAACTGATAGGCATTTTTTCTAAGTCAAACGGACTTTTTGCAATACCGGCTTCAACTTCATATTCAGTAGGACTACTAGATGAGTCATTACCTTTAAATCCAATAGACCAAGTTTTTCTAGGAGGTATCTTTTCTTGTCTTTCTTTTTCGTTGGGATTAGTTGGAACAGGATTAACAGCATTTACTTCAACTCTATTCAATCCTGCTTCAAGTTTTTCAACTAGTCCTCCTAGTGTGCTTACTTTCTTTACGTGAACTTCGCCAGCGGCACTTGTATTTTCAATTGCGGCCATAGCTGGAATTGTTAAACATGTAAACATATAACTGGTGCCTTCGGGTCCTGTTTCACTTGTAACTCCATAAGGTACTACAGGAAAATAATGAATACCATCATATCTCACAGAGCGGCCTGTTTCTCTATCTCTACCTGCAAATTCTAATTTTAAAACATATGTTGCTTCTTTCATATTTTTAAATCCAAATACAGGTGCTTGTGATAGAATTGCCTCAAGTAAAGTAAATCCCATTGGTTCTTTTAATTCAAATTGTATTGTACTTGTTTGTGCAGATCCTTTTGTATCATCACCAAATAGTGTACTGTTAAACAAAAAGTTATCTATAGTGTATGTTGCTTCAACTCCAGACTTTGCAATAATTATTGCTTCACCAGGATTGGGCAATTCGTTTTGCAAATAGTTTGAAGGAGCATCAAATACTTTTCTAGAAGTTAAGTAAAATGTCCAATGATATGTTGGTAAGTCTACACTAGTATACCAATTATCTTCAGGA
>Ga0181400_1000056_pt1 | contig 39314 bp, 53 predicted proteins | sample 23SPOviralmetaG_FD_130129 | JGI IMG/M metagenome (GOLD analysis project Ga0181400, IMG submission 130129) | Marine viral communities from the oligotrophic San Pedro Time Series (SPOT) site, San Pedro Channel, CA, USA - 23 SPOT_SRF_2011-06-22 | ecosystem: Environmental > Aquatic > Marine > Strait...
CCCTTAGATTGAATCTTCGCGAGAACATCGGGATCGTATTGACCCATGAATGCTCTGAGATCTTCTATCCAGTCATCCTCTATATCATCACGAGCATCTTTATACTCTGTGTATTTTGATTCTAAAATTTGTCCAAGGGAATTTAGTTCTTCTTGCTCTTGACCATCAGTGTCATTTGCAACATCTATTCCCCCAGGTTTTAACTCTTTATCTATATCCATTTAAAAAAATTGTTTTTTCACCCGTTTAAAGTTTTGTCTATGCTTTCTCGGCATACTATTCAATCCGAACAAAGCAATCGCATATGCCATTATTCTATCATCAAAACACCCATGTTGGGCATTTGATATTCCTCTTGCATCTACGACATAAGTTCTGAGCTCATCTATAAGCTCTTTATCAACTATACCACTTTCTCCTTGTCGCAGTAAGTGTGCTAAGTTATCAATAATTAAAGGCTTTGTCTTGCTTGTTGTTAAAAACCCTGCACGCCTTGTTAGCTTATCGGTGTAGGCATCATCTACGGTTTGTTGTACATAAAGGTTTGGATAATTAAGTTCTTGTATTTTTCTTATTGTAGTTAGACCGTGGTTGTTTCTTTCAATCAATGTCCACGCCTTATTGTAGTGCAATCCGATTTTAGAAACTATGTAGGCTAGGTCGAAGGGGTCAACGTGTCCAGACCAGGTTGCAACTTGGCACCCCATATGATCTAGGACTTGGATGCAGCTGTAGTCTCCATGCTCCAATCCCTCCGCAACGTCTACTCCAATACAATACCTTAGAGAATCCTTTGGATTCTCGAAAATTTTTAGGAGCCCTTTTGCATGTGGTACGAACTCTGTATCTCGCACGTCAAATCGGGAAACGGGGGTGTAGCACTCTACTGCCGCCTGATCTATAAACTTAGGCTCAACAAACAATCTACCTGTAGTCAAAAACGCTTCTTGCGGGGTGGACGGATATTCCTGTCTGAATAAATCTTCGCCACCTAATTCCTGCATCTTCAATCGTCTAAACATTACCTGCTCATCGTCAAGATTAAACATACGTTTAATATCTTCCTCTTCACGCTCTAGCTCAAAGTATGGATCTACCTTCCTTCTATACTCAGACATCATGTACCACGGGATAAAACATATTTCCCACTCGCCTTCACCACGCAGTGAACGCATACACGCGTCATAAAACCAACCGCCTGCTCCATTCGCGGTGGACTCAAGTAATATTTCGGACTCTGCTTCGGGGACTGTTTGTAATAATCCTGGAATAATATCTGCGTTTGGATAGAAGGCTACCTCAGAACCATGTAGATAGTTAGTAGTCCAACCCCTTCCAACCTCTCCCGTTCGTGCTGTAGCGATTCTCCATCTTGATCCGTGGGTAAAAGCCATTGAATTACTAGTAGACTCTTTTAATTCTGGTGTAACTATTGGGTGTGGTAGGTTGTCATAGAAGTTTCTGACCATTCCAAAGATAGCTTTTGTGGATTCATTAAGATGTGATACCACTACGGCGTTCTGATTCTGTGCTGTTACTGTTTTCCAGAACCCTCTTGCCTGGCAGTATGTAGATATACCCGTTTGCCTGGACTTTAATATTAATATTCGGACGTGCCCACGCTCTTTTATTTGTTTATTAATTTGTTCATCTAGCATTTTTTGTGCTTCGTTGAACTCAAACTCAATTAACTTACCTTGTTTATTTATAATTTTTAAACAGTGCTTTGCGTAAAGAGGCAAATTCGATTTAAAGGTATTTATAATTTTTTTGATTTCTGGTTTTTTGCTTTCTAAGTCCATAAATACATGCCCCCCCTATTTATATATTTTATATTTTGGGGAAGAGAGAGGGAGAGGGATATGGGTATATGTATATGAGGTACCTTGTCCAGCACTCCCGCCCCTTATAAACAAAGGGTTCTTGATGAGGTCTATGATGATATTGATGAAAGTGTCACCTAATTAAGGTGATCCTCTTTACTGGCAAAATCTAAAGTCTCAAACCAAGAATCTTTCATTGAAACCTCTAACTTAGAAGAGGAATCAATCATCTGGTAATACTTCATGAGTAGCTCTAAGGCTTTGACACGGCTTCCTGCGGTGTGACCGCCTACATCGCCAAGGGCTTCTGCTTTGAGTTGCTCTATGATGCTGTCATGGTCTTGTAGGTTACGTTCCTTGGACTCTGACAACTCTTTTGCAAGCATTTCTTGGACCTCATCATCGTTCATCAATCTGTACCCACTATTGTAAGCAGACCTCTCTGAGTATCCACATCTTTTGGCTGACTCAGTTGCGTTCTTTGTTATCAAATAATGCTGAACAAATTCCTCTTTCTTTTGCTTCATTGTCTTGTTGTTAATTGGCATAGTTATTCCTCGTTATGTAGTGCTACTAGTTTACACCATTTGACCAAATCTTTTAACTCCATCGTGTACTTCATCATGTTACAAGACAGACACACCAGAGCTATGTTTCCTTGCACATATCCAAGATCATTATTGATGCGATCAATAGAGATGTTTGATAGGTGATAGCCTGTTCCATCCTTAATGTGAGTCATTGATACTCCTGTGTATTCACACCTACCTTTTTGCTTGTCGTATATACGGTATAAGTCGTCTCTGTCTATATCAAAGTTGTGTGTCTTCTTACGTCTATATGCTAATTGTGAGTATAGGTTGCTTATGTAAGAGTACGGGCTTGTTGTCATTCTTTTTCTTCTCCCCGCGGAACGGCACGCCTTACACTTCCTAGCTCTATATCCTTTGCTTATTTCAAAGTTCGTTATGTCCTTGCAGGTTTTGCAAGTTGTGCATGTTCTAGTCTTACGACCAGTCGTATGGAGTTGTGTCTTTGACTTCGATCTCGAACTCTTTGACATCTTGGAGTGTATCCCTGAATCGTTTCATTGCCACCTTGCTTGATGATACTGCGGTGGTTCCTTTCATTAAGCTCTCACCTACAAGAAGACATCCGTGTGAGTCCTTCTCAGGAAAGTTGCCTACATGGAATAGTATGTATGTTCTGTCTTTTACGTCTGTGATCTCGAACGTGTTGCCAAATCTTTTTGATGTATACGCCTTACATGTATATGTGCCTGTTGGTATACAGCTGACCTCTTTTTTATTTCCCCGCCACGGACGCTCTGCGATCCAAAAGACTTGATCATCTATTGTTAGTTTGCCAAGAGTTCCGTCTGGTAGATATGCGAATCTTTCAAGTATCGCCTCTGGTTCGTTTTTCTTAAAGAACATAAGTAAATATTGCTCCGCCAATTCCCATGATAGAACCAATTGCAACACCGCCAATAATTCTTTCAGCCCACTTTGATTGCACGTTGTCTCTCATTTGTGATTTCTCAAGAGTTCTAAGTCTTATCTCATGATCTGAAGACTGGCTTAATGATCTTCCAACTCTCTCCTCAAGCACAGGTATGTGCCTCACAAATGAAAGTACCTCTTCCATATGTTTCTCAAGGTTTGCTATACGCATTTCTATTCCTGATGTATCCATTTCTTTCAGATAAAAGTTCTGTTGATGATGAAATAAAGATACAGGATCAAGACAAACATTTCTATAGATCAAAAAAATAATTTCAGATATTTGTTGACACTACATATCGTATGGCATTAATATGTAATCAATGTTTACAAACAAACACCCAAAGGAGGGCAATATGACAACATTAAGACAGACAACTAATAACGAAATACTAGCTAACGCTATGAAGCATGCAGAAAAGCCAACACTTTCAAGCATTATCCTTATGTATGTATGGGCATACAAAAGTAAACCTGCAAGCGATGCAACATATGTTGGAATTCTTGAGGCTGTATTTGAGTACATTGATAACACTCGCTGGGTTGCACTAAGCCCGCAAGAAGTATTTTCTGCTTGGTTAATCCAATCACAAGAAATAGCTTCTAGTGGTTTTACAAAATACCAAGAAAACATGAATTTTCATTTAAACCAAGTGGTTCAAGACTAACTGATGAGACCTGATTGGTCGAAACGCCGTGAGGCGTCTTAGTCAAACAAACAGCCAAGGAGGCAATTATGACAACATTTAACGTATATCAAATAACAGTAAGCAATGAGGTCTATGACTTTGTTAATACAGATGGTGAGAGCCATACTTCTGCTGGTGAGAAGTACCCTGAGTACAAAGCAAAATTAGAAACAATGATGGGTTTTAAAGATTGGAGTGATTCCTACTTCAAACATTACACGCATGTTTGTGATGTAAAGATCGAGGGAAACAATCCTGAAGATGTTTTTATTGCTCTTAACTCTGGTTCTGATTATGCACTTGATACAGCACTATCAATCGTCAAGCATACAAACTTTCACAGCTTGAGCGTTGGTGACATTGTTGAAGATGATCTGGGTAACTTTTATTTCTGCGACAGTTATGGCTTCAAGAAGTTTAATAACCCAAGAGTGTTACAAGAGGAGGTGATACGCAAAGCAGGCTAACTGATGAGCTCTCAATGAGCGAAACTCCCTACGGGGAGTCTTAGTCAAAACAATTACTGGGAGGTAAATATGACAAAACTAAATACTAAAACTGATGCTCAAATAACTTGGGAACAAGAAATGGTTATTGCTACTGAGATCATGGGCATATGTGAGAAAGACGAGCTTATTCAACGTGAGCACACAAACTTCTTGAATTATGTTGAGCTCAAAAGATCATTCCATGATCAAGCAGAAGACATGGTTAGATGGATCACTAAAGAGCAGTCCAAGGATCATGGACTGGTCCAATCCTTTGCTTACTTCATGGACAAGGGCTACACCATTAACACGCCTGACAGATATAAGTACAGATCAGCGGTCTTCAATGATCTTGCTGAGGCTATCAAGAATGATTCTGAGTACAACATATATGACATAGTTCGTAGATGGGATATGTACTATCACTCATAGGCTAACTGATGAGACCTGATTGGTCGAAACCTTCTCTTTTCCCCGCGAATCGAGGAGGTCTTAGTCAAACAAACCTTAGGAGGGAATATGACAACAATAGAAATGAAGAAAAAAATAATAATACCAACTGAAAAATGGGTAGAGCTGTATGGAGAATTATCAAGTTACATTCTTGAATACTCTTCCCTTGATCAAATCTGGACAATAGACGAAAACGGCACAGAGGTTTACACAGAAGAGAAGCAAGATCAGTTTATTGATATTGCTAATACTGTAGAAGCAATAATGCGAGAAAGCGGTTTAGTTAAAGAGGGGGAGGAGTAATGGATAACTACACAGCTGTAGGTATTGCAGAGGGATTCATTCCAGCTGATCATGAGGATCAAGTCAGGGAGGCATGGCAACATTTAGTTGACACTGGTCTAGCTTGGCAACTTCAGGGCTGGTTTGGTAGAACTGCAATGGGTTTAATAGAACAAGGTTTAATAACACAAGGAGGTGAATAATGAACTTAAAAGAAGCAATGAAAGATTATAAAAGATACGACTTTGAAGTTGTGGTCACAAAGACCTACAAAATAGAAGTACATGAAAAAACACACGAAGAGGCTAAAAAAGCTTTAATGTTTGCATGGATGAATGGTGCAAATGAAGAGCCAGTAGAAACCGTAATTTCAATAGAGGAGGTGAATAATGAGCCTAAATAATCAGAACTCTAAATTTGTTTCTTACTTTCTAGATTTTTATCGTGATAGTGGAGATGACATAGCACCCTTAGAGGCGTGCAAGTATTTAAAAATGTATAGAACAAATTTTCCTAATCTATGGAGCGGTGGAGACAGCCTAGATAGAGAAAAGGTTTATGAATTATTTTTAATGGGTAGAGCAGATGCTATTGCCAAAGAGCACAAACAAATGGAGGTGAAATAATGAGTGCGTATTTATGTAATGCAGATCATATGGGTGAGATGGGTAAGTTCTTTGGGAACGGTAGCGTCCCTATGTCTAGTGATAAGATTGTTAGTCATGCCTATAACTTAGTAACGAGGGAGAGGATTTCTTTTTCTTCCCCGCAGGAGGCGGTTGAGATACTTGCAAGGGCTAATGTTACAAGCCTACAGGCTAGGTATCCTGATAACTGGAAGAGTTTCTTTACATGGAACCCTGAAGGCAAAGACAATGAGTTTGATGAAAGCATGGTTCTGCTTTACATCAATCAATGTCAATCAAGAACCAGTGGCTACCCCAAGGTAAGTACCAAAGACCTTTACGGCATGATCAAGTGCTATATGTATCAGTCCTGCGAGCATGAGGACTGGGTAAAGTCTGATGCCTACTGGCTGTCCAAAGCCTTGCTTGATGTTGTTACTAGCGATCTTGTTGGTGACTTAAGTGTCTGGGAATATAGACCAGAGGAGGTAGCGTAATGACTTGTTCAGAATGTGGCGGCAACTCCAGAGTTGTAGATGTACGCAAGTACGTTGACGGATCAGTCAACAAACGCAGACGAGAATGTCTGGAATGTAAAAGAAGGTTTACTACATACGAGGAGGAATATAAAAAGAAAAAGTAAACAAATTAAAAGAGAAGCGGGGTAATTACCTCGCTTTTTTTTGCCTTTTTTAAATGTCAAGACTGTTATTGATTTTTCTTTTTGGTAGACTAGTAGGTTCCATGTTAATAAAAGAAGCCATAATAAAAATAGCCAGAGATCTGAAATCAGAGAACGGCTTTCACTATCAAGAAAAACTAATTCTTGATAACTATCCTAATGATCTGACAGAATCAGATATTAAAAAAGCAATGATGGCTGTTGCTTCAGTATCAGACGTGTTGCTTGATCTAAAGTAAATCTATTTCTTTTATTGAATCTTCGTAGTTGTTTCCAAGTTTTGACCACTCAGCATCTCCACTCATTTTGTATACCCATCCGCTTGCCTTGTGCTTTCTGCCATGAGGGTTGCTTGGTATCCATCTGATCATAACTCTGTCGTGTCCATTTTCTAGAAACTTTTTTTGAAGCTCTTCTTTTTTGCTCATATCAGTGTATGGTTTTTTTACCGTCCTTATGATAAACGAAAACCTCACTTAATTCACCCATAAGATCTAATCCTACTTCGTGCAGTGCCTCTTCCGCCTCCTCCCAGTTTGGAGCAACTATGATTAATTCTTGTGATGTGTCATCAATGTTGGTAAGTGAACCAAGAAATATTTTCATATTACCATTTAACTTTGTTTGCCCAGTAAGCGGCAGACATCTTTCCTCTTGATATATTTTTGGCGTGTCTTGCTTTGAATGATTTCTTTCTGGCTTTGTTTTTTGCGGTGGTTGGATTTTTTCCCGCCCCGCTCACGCCCTGCTGACCAAACCTAATTGTTTTTACTTTGGTTCCTTGCTTGGCTACTACAACGTGTGATTTAGTTTTATGACTTGGTGTTCGTTTAGGTTTATTAAAACCACTAACGCCAGCTCTTGTAAGTCTTGAATCTTTTTTAGACATTATCTTTTCTTTCCTTTGTGCAAACCATGTCTTGCGTGTTGTTTGCCCTTGGCGGTAGCTTGTCTTTTCTTTTTGTTTGCCTGTGCTAGCTTGCTTCTTCCTTTGGCTGTGGACTTTAGTTTCTTAATTGTTTTAGCTGGGGCGTAGACCTCTCCAGTAGTTGAGGACTTCTTTCCGCTTGGAGTTCTCCATTTCTGTTTGGTCCATCTTTTTAAAGACTTTTGTTGTTTCTTAAGTGGCATTCTTTTTCTTAGCGTTTGCCTTCCTTCTAACTCTAGAAACTTTTCTTTTTGGCTTTGGCTCTTTCATTAGGTGTGATTCCTGCCTGTTGAGACTCCATTCAACAAATCTGTCAAATAATTTTCCTATCATTACTTGTAGCCTCCGCCTTTTGCTTTATACATTTTTGCTAGCATCTGGGCTTTTCTTGCGGACCACTGTCCAGCACGTCCACCCTTTGATCCAGCCTTGATCCTGTTAAAAAGATTTTTACGCATAGTTGGTTTAGTATAGTTACCAGCAGAATTAACAGTGGACTTTTTCTTTCCTGGTTTTTTAGCAGGCATTACTTTTTAGTTTTTTTGCCTTTCTTTGCACCCTTTTTCATTGGGGGTCTTCCTCTTGTTTTTCCGTATGTTCCTTTTCCTTGTGGCATGTTATGTACTCCTAAATTTTCTTACTACTCTATGATAGACCATATCCTTCATGCCCTTCATAGACCTTGTATGCTCTGGTAGTTCGTCCCATGCTTTTTTTCTTTCCTCCCGCGTTGGAAGGTCAGCAATGGTGTTGACGATTCCCATTTGCATAGATGTAAGATATACCAAATCTATAAAATTTTCATCTATATCACTAAGATAGTTCATACGCTCCTGATGGGATTTTAAAAGACTAATTCTATGTGCGTATTGTAATATGTTTATTTGACCTGTCTGATCTGTGTGCTTCACTTCTTGTTGTGCAGATCATGATTGTATAAAGCAAAGAACCCATAATGAATTACCTTAAGTATATCAGCCCTGTTCTTTCCTTCTTTTTTGCCATAGCGTTGTGCATATTTCATCACATTACCCATGCAGAACCCTTCACCGTGCCCACTATCCATTATGAACTCTGTGGCTTGAAACCTGTTTAATGAATAATGCTGGTCATAAGTCTTGTCCACATATTTTGCAAACTCTTCTATAAGATCTGCTTCGTTATATTTATAATCTATTTCTGTTTTTTTTCTTTGCATTCTTTATCCTTCTTTTTTTTCTTTTCCCCAAAAATCTTATCAAAGTTTTCATTAAACTTATCTTTATTGGAAACCCTGTCGCGATCTCCCTTTCCACCATGCCAGCCCCCAAGCCTTTCTCGTGTTGTCATAATTTTTCCTCAGTCATTTTCTATTAGTTCTACAAGTCTATCCAGTAAATCTGTTTGCTTCCCGTACCTTCTTTCAAATTCATTTTTAAAAGGATGCCGTGAAACATACATGTCATTGTTTGCACCCTCTCTGTGATGTTTATAACAAAGAGGTAAGGTTAAAAGATGTGCCTGCGGTTTTGTTTTTCCGTCAATGTGATGTATTTCTGCGGGAGAGTAACAACCATAAAACAAATGACAGACTACACAGCCAAAATTGGCTATGGAATCCATCCACTCTTTTTCTTTTTTAGTTGGTGATCTTCCTCGCATAGTCCTTAAGTAACATTTTGTTATTGTTTGTAACGTATTCCTTGTATGTAATTTCAGGTTCGTTATGTTTTCTTCTCTCAGTTTTGCACTCTTCGTACATCATTTTGCAATAATCTTTAAAGGTATTATGCTCCATATCTATTCCTCTCTGATCTTAGGTTAGCCATTTTTGTTCTCCACTCTTCAAACTGCATATCAACAGCCTGCTTCTCTGTCTGCAAAGCATCAAGGCTAGCCTTAGCACCTGCAACGTGTAAGGATGCCTCATAATAGCTCTCAGTAGCCTCTGCTTTAGATTTTTGAGCATTGTAACTACGCTCTCCATCCTCCTTGGCTTGGCAAAGCTCTATCCAAAAAACTCTTTTAAGATTTACTTCAGACTTAAGCACGTTGACTCTTGCCTCAGATATTTTTGGTATAATTGCTCTTAGTTGTTCGTGAAAGTTCTCAGATCTGTCCATATTCTTTTCTTCTCCCGAATGCGATGTCTGCTGGATCAAGGAACTTAGATCGACTTCCATCGAACCCTAGCTCAAACTCTCCTAGCTCACCCATTCTATTTTTTCTTACTATAACCTCTGAGTTTCCTGTTTCAAGTGAATCATAATAATCACCCCTGTAAAGCATGATTACCATATCAGCATCTTGTTCAATAGAACCAGAGTCCCTTAAATCTGAAAGAACTGGTCTCTTATCCGTTCTCGACTCCACACCCCTGTTTAATTGAGATAACGAAATTAGCGGACAACCTACGTCCTTTGCCAATCCTTTCAGAAGATTTGAAATATAAGTCATCGAAGCAGTTCTGGAATCAGAGTTGCTTGGTGCTTTATTTGATGTCATTAGTAGTTGTAAATAATCTACTACTATTAAATCTATATCCTTAACCGCTTGTATAGATTTAGTTTTATTAATTAATGTTTCTATTGTAATTGGTGACTTATCATAGACATATAGATTTGTTTTAGATAACTTTTCTTTATGGTCCCTGAAGGTTGTCCACTCTGTCTGGCTCATTCCTCCAGACATCATCTTGTCTATTGTTAGACCAGAGTCTGAGCTTATAATCTTTTTAATTAACTGTTCGTTTGTCATTTCCAAACTAAACATCAAGACAGTCTTACCTTTAAATATATTATGTGATGCTATGTTTAAAGCCCAAGTAGTCTTACCCATTCCTGGTCTTCCAGCCACAATAACAAGATCTCCAGACTTAAAGCCCTTGATCTTTTCATCTATTTCACCAAATCCTGTAGAAATAACATTTTGATCCTCTGTGCCAGCAAGCCTTATCTCTTCCTCAACACTGTCTAAAATATCAGAAACTGGTTTTGGAGTTCCAATGTTTTTTATAATTTTATTATCTATCAGGGATTGATTGACCTGATCTATCTTTTCCTCAATTGTGGTTCTTGACTCTACAATTTCTGGTATTTCTTTTGATAGTTTAAGAAGCTTGTTGTTAGCTGTCTTGTATTTCATTTGCTTAAGCCATCCGTCAAACCCAGCAGGGCTAATACAATAGGTTGCAGCATATTTTATTTCATCAAATAGAATATCATCTTTAATATTGTTTCTAAGAGTAACCATATCTGATGCACGAAGGTCTAGCATGGTTGTATATGCTTTGCCGTATGCAACGCTTTCAAACTCTTCTGGCTCCAAGCCAAGATCCTGTGCGTCCTGAAACTTTGCATGACTTAATATCATTGCACCAATAACATTTGCTTCTAATTCATATATTTCTTTATCCATATCTTCTCTCTATGATTGCTTCAAACTGATTAATTCCTAACATTGTTGTAAGAGGTGGCTTCTTATCCCAAAAAGATCTTATCCATTTTCTATGACCGCTTGAGTTTGCTATTTGAAAATAACTAAACCAAAAATCTTCTGCTACTAAATCTATTTTATTTCCAGTCTTTGGCGAGACTATTCCTTTTCTCCCCAGTTCACGCAGTTCTTTCCATCTTGGTTGTGCCTTAAATGCGTTAGCACTATGTTGATAGAACGACTTGTCTGTCACCTCTTTAAAAATTTCATTAATCCTATCCAAATCTAATATATATATCTTTTTAGTATAGTCTTTAGTATTGTAGCCACCTGACGGCGGGGGGTAGCCAGCATATGGCGATACCTGTATTTTATAAAGATTGCTCGTGTTATCTCTTCTTTCCCAATCGATCAGCTCCATTTCTTTAAGCTTTTTTAAATTACTTTTTATGGCTGACAAAGACAAGTTTGTAAGCTCAGTTAATTTTTTGTGTGATGGATATGATTGACCAAACTCATCTGAGTAGTTTGCTAAAACTATTAAAATTAATTTTTGTGTTGAATTGACTTCAACCTTTAAAACTTTTGTGATGTATTCAAGTGACATGCTTTTCCCTCATGCAGACATTTAACTAAAAAAAATAATCATTGTAAAGTATTGTTTTAAAATTAATTAAATATTACAATCATTGCGGAGGTTTTATAATGACAAAACAAAAAATATACACAGCACTATCTAATGTGCAAAAACATATGCTAGCAAACCCTATTGCAAAAGAAGGTGTGAATAGCTATCAAAAATATAAATACAGAGGTATAGATCAGATCATACAATCTTTTTCTAAACCACTACACGACAATAATGTTCTTACGTTGGTCCAGCCAGACCTGAATGTATCAACTAAGTTTTTAGATGATGGTAGGTCAACACTAACAAGGGTTGTTGGAACTTTGAGGTTTGTTTGTACTGATGACGGGTCTTATGTAGACAGATCATATGTTGGTCATAGCAAATCACAACAGGGAAAAGATCTGGAATCTGCAAGATCTTTTGCTTACAGAAATGCCTTACTTGAAACATTCTGCGTACCGTTTGAGGGTATAGAAGAGCCAGAGTTAGAGGGTGTTGATAAATCTTCACAACCTGAACAGGATCAAGATGAGTTTTCTGTAATAGAGGACTTCAAAAAAGAACTTAAATCTGCTGAAACTAAAGAACAGGCACAACAAATATTTAAAAACTATGACAAGGTTGCAGAGCTTAGTAATGATAAAGAAACAAGAGTTCAATTAAATCTTATATATAGCAAGGCGGTAAAATAATGGTGCAGATAAAACAAGGCACCCCTGCTTGGCATGATCAAAGATCTAACAGGATTACTGGGACAAGACTTCCAAAAGCTGTAGATGAATGTATCTGGACAAAGGGAGATCAGTGGGAGGCACTAGGAAGAGATATCTTTAGAGAGGCAAACCATTTAACACAGGACCCTTTTAATCAATTTGCTATGTTTGCAATGAAGCACGGTACTGACAGTGAGCCCTTAGCCTTAAAAACTTTGGCTGGCATGGGATATAAAATAACACAACCATCTTTTGTTGTTCACCCTGAACATAATTGGATGGGCATATCACCAGACGGAATAATGCTTAAGGGTAGGAATGGATCTATATCAGCGGTAGAAATAAAATGTCCGCAATCTAAGCCATGTACAAACGTAAAGGAACAGAAAAGAAACTACTGGCATCAAATGCAAATGGCTATGGAATGCATGGATATTGATGAAATGCTTTTCTTTCAATGGTATAGCGATACAGAATATTTTGAGCAATGGATATCAAGAGACACCAAGTGGGCTCAAACATATATACCTAAAGCACAAAAGTTTATGGACTGGTACAACGAAAAATCTAAGGATCTTACTTATATTGAAAGATGGTCAGAAGATAAAGATGAACCAGGAATTAATTATAAAACGGTTGAAGATACTGATGAAACATCAGAGCTTGCAACTGTATTAAAAGAACTAAAGCAGCTCAAAGACAAGTCTTCTGTCCTAGATCTTAGGAAAAAAGAATTGTCTGCTATGTTGATAAAAAAACATGGCGGGGCGTTTGGTACGTCTTCAGTGAAATGTCACATGACACAAGCTAGAGGCAGAATTAACTATAGTCGACTGGTCAAGGATCAGAACATTGAAAGAGATGTGTTAGAAGAATACAGATCTGAAGGTGATTCAAGGATTTATACCAAATTACTAGAGGAATAAAAAAATGGCTAATAATAAAAAATCAATTAGTTCAAGAATTGAAGAGGATGTTTACAACAAACTTATAGCAATAAGTAAAAAAGAAGACCACAAATTCTTTGATAGAAAGATTGCTTATATGGTAAATAAAATTTTAGAGTCTTGGGTTAATAAGGAGAAAAATATATAATGGAATACGATAATACTAATCGCGGTGCGATCTGGAAAAACGACAAAAAGGAAACGGAAAAACATCCTGACTTCAGGGGAGAACTGAATGTTAAAGGTGAAGATTTTTTTGTTAGTGCTTGGAAAAGAAAACCTGGTGCTAGTGAAAAATCCCCAGCCCTTAGCTTTAGCATACAACCTAAAAGCGATGTTTCTTTTAAGCCAAAAACTGATGAAGTTTTTCCTAAAAGTACAATTGAAGATGATTTACCATTCTAAAAGGAGCAAAAATGGAACAACAAGAAAATAAAAACATTATCTTAAATGTAGACGGAGAGGCTAGAGAGTATGAGATTGACTCTTTATCCAAGGAAGCCAAGAACAGGTTAAATGTTCTGGGATTTCATACAAATACAATCATGCCTTTGCTTACTGAGATAGTAAGACTGGTACAGCTTGGAAATCAAGTGGATCAGGGACAGCTCACTGAGAAGTTACCTGAGAAGTACGAAGTTGTACAGCAAGAAGAGGTAGAGGCTGTAGAGGCTGAGGAAGAGCCGTCTAACTAAAGATGGATGACAAACTAGAAAAGAGTCTCTCTCACTCAGAGAGGCTCTCGTCTATTCTAGGCGAAGGTAGCCTATCAGGATCTCCGTGCAACGGCGGGGTGTGTTCAACGATGATAGGTGATACAAGATGCAAGACATGCGGACGACATGAAGACGAAATCAACAAATGGAACCAGCTTCCAGAAGAACAAAGAAAAATCATAAACATTAAAAATGCCGCTGAAGGTTTTAAAATAAGACAAGTTTTATCACAAGAAGATAGGTGGAGGGATTTACAAAAATTGAAAACAGATACCAATAAAGCATTTGAAAAAGATTTAAGGGTTGGTCAGGAACTAGAACAATTAGTTCTTGATGCCATAAAAAAGAAATACCCATCAGCAGTACAGGTTCCTGGTAAGTTTAAACCATACGATATATTTGTAGCAGAGAAAAACCTAAAGGTAGAAGTTAAGGTTGACTACAAGAGTCAAGAGACTGGAAACATTATCATTGAGCTTTACATGTTTAATAAACCATCAGCACTATTAAGCACAGAGGCTGACTACTGGATCATACATACGGGAAAAGAGATTCTTTGGGCTAAGCCTAAAAAGATTATTGAGTGCATAATGATAAACAATATAAAATCAAAAGAGATTCTTGGTAGCGGTGATGCACAAAAGAAAATAGCATGCCTTATACCAATAGAGTTATTTAAACAATACACTATTTGACTTTGATAATTTAACAAATTACAATGTTTACATTACTAACTATGAGGGAATTATGGTAATAGATATAACAATAGAAGACATACAAAATCTTAAAATTCATTGTGAGTCTAAGATTTCAGAAATATATGACAAAGAAGGTTTAACAATTCAGCAAAAAGCAGACGAAGCTTCTGTTTACAGACAAAGAATTGAGAATCTTATTGATGTAATACATCAAGCAAAACTAATTAAATAATGAATACTTGGCACGACACTGTTAGGCAATATTACAGGTTCAATAAAATGGGTAAAAACGATTTTACCTATAGAAAATATTTTGATCCTTTGTTTGCTGACATGGACATAAAGAGTATTACTAAAGAACAAATAGCTATTGCAAGGTCTGGGATAAACGGATCACCAGGAACTGTTAATAGATATTTAAACTACTTCAGAGCCGTACTTATGTATGGCTACGAAGAGTTAGGGTGGTTGGACACCAAGCCTATGATTAAAAGAGTAAAGGAACTCCCTAAGAGAACCAAGTATTTTACTCTGGAAGACATTAAAGTTTTACATACAGTGCTCCCCCTGCACTTAAAAAAACCTTTTGTCTTCTCCCTCCTTACTGGGGTGAGGATGTCCAACTGCTTTAATCTTAAATGGGATGACATAAATAAAGATCAGATTTCTATAGATGGAACTGAAACAAAAAACGGAAAAGGTCTTTCGGTCCCACTTAACAAGAAATGCAGAGAGCTTCTGTATTCAATTAAAAAAGAAAGCCCGTATGTTTTCACATATTCTGGCAGAAAGATTAACAGAGCCTCTAACACTGGATGGTATAACGCTTTAAAGAAAGCAAACCTAGAAGGATTTAGATGGCACGACATACGTCACACTTGGGCTACTCATCATGTGCAAAATGGAACCCCCTTACATACATTACAGCATCTTGGTGGGTGGTCTGATTTTAATATAGTGAATAGATACGCTCACCTTTCCAAGGACTATCTTAGCGATGCTTGTGAGGTCAGCAATAGTTTGGTATCTTAGATACTTAAACCTTCAGCGGGGTTGGTTATTTTTCATACCTCCCTCAATAGTATGTTTACTAATCCCGCTTTTTCTTCTTCTTAATTCTTTCTAAACCGTCTTGTAGGATCTTATTATATTTAAGATGTATTTTGTGCTTATCTTCGTCTATCTGATCTGACAATCTTGAATACCTTGCGTAATCCTTTTCTCGCAAATTCATAATTGTCTTTTCTCTTTGACCTAGTTTTCTAAGTTCTTTGTCTGCTGATTTCACAGCCTCTCCTAGTTTAAGATATTCTGAATCAAATCCTGTTCTTTCTACATAGTCTCTTAATGCAGCCTTATTGTTATCTTTTTTATAGTTTGTAAACTCTCCAACTTTTTGAGAAATAATATCTTTGTTTTTATAAAAGTTGCTTGCGTCAACATAGTCCATGGGGTCTGCTGTTAGGACTCTAACGAATGGAACCTCGTTTAATTCAATGCTTTCGTTTGTTCCTGTTGTAAGGTTGTTATATACCTTTCCAGATATTGATGCTGTTCTTTCAGCCATGGTATACATGCCACCAAGATAGGACTGCAAGTAGAACTTTATTTTGTCTGGGCTCCAGTCAACCATTCCTTTGTCAAACTTACCGCCACCAGTAGCACTGTTAACCATCATTGTAAATTCTCTATAGAACTCATTAGTGTTTCTAAGCTTTCTTGATGATTGTGGGGTTTCTGCTGTTCCTGGAAACTGTTCTTTATAAACTGGGGCTCCTGTCCATTTTTCATTTACCCTGGATTCATACAATGGCTTAGCTACTGATGGAACAATTGTTTTTATAAAGTCTATTCCTTGATCCTGAGAATAGCCTATGCCCACTGGGGAGAATGCCCCAGATACTATTCCAGCCATATCCTTGCCCATTTCTACTGGTGTTCTTTTTTGATATCCAAGTATTGGTTTACTTGCCACCTCGGTTCCCATTCTTCCTAAGTTATAGAATATGTTATACCCATATGGCAAAGGAATAGCCAAAGCAAATGGCTTGCCATTAACGGTATATCTTCTGCTGTATTTATTAAATTTAACCTCGCCATCCTGAAACTTTACGCCAGGTATCGGGATAACCATAAATCTTTCTTTTTCGTGATCTGGTATCTTATCAATAAGGAGTCTTCCATCCTCGTCCTCATCTGATATTAACATTGAGTACATCTGCACAAGTGCACCAAGACCAGTAAGACCGCCGATTATATTTTTTGCGGACTTTGAAACCCCGCTCCAAACAACTTTTCCATTCTCAAATCCTATTGGGTTCATTCCTCTAAACATGTTTACAGAACCCTGAACAGATGCGTTTGCAAAAATATAAAATGCGTTAACTACAGGTCCAAGTTTTCCAGATCTGTTAAAGTTTATAGTTAAGTTCTTTGCCAGAACTGCGGCATCATCGAAGTCTTGTTTGGATGCTTTCTTTGTACCGCCAGCGGCGTTAATGTATTCTTTAAAGACAGCAAACCTTGCAGTGTTTTCAATAGCATTGTTTACATTTTCAACCATTTTAAATGTTGAGTTATAAACCTTCTTGGCGTTTACCTTTCCCTTTCCAGAGTGAACTAAAGAAAGCTCTTCCATGGCTTTTGCTATTTGATCTATGTCTTTGGCATTCACATAACCAGTCTGACCACCAAACTTCTGGAACGCATCAAAGAGTGCAAATGTTTCTGGATCTTTTTCTTGTAAGCTTTTAGTTACATAGCCATCCTTAAGCTGCCTCATTGTCTTAGCTATATTGTTGGGCTTGAACGCCTTTGCAAGATCTAGGTTCTGTGCTCTTCCTCCCTCTATCTCTTGTTCTTTTAATAAATTAAAGTACCCAGTTTGATAATCCCTAAAGAAGTTTCCAACAATAAATTCTGGAGCGAGTGATGTATATAGGCTGGAAAGTGTTCCTGTGAGTCCTCTCATTACACCAATTGACCAATGCATACTGTTATTTCCCCAAGCATCTAATCCCTTTGCTAGTCTCTCGTCTTTTATAACAATAAACTTTTGTTTGCCATTTTCCTTAAATCCTATTTTAGATTCTTTGCCATCCCACTCGTGTGGTCTTTCGTTTCTTTTTACACCCCTGACCTGCCATAGCTTCTTATCTGGGAATGTATTAACAAGCTCCGCCAAGGATTTGTCTATGAAGTTCTTTTCTCCCCGAACCACAGCCGACTGCCTTCTTATAACAGCCTGTTCTAAAGGTGGTCCTGACTCAGAGGTCCTTCCCTTAGCCTCCATTACCTCTCTTCCAAACACACTTATTCCGCCGCCAGTTGCTCTTGGTGAGCTGTCTTCAATAGTTTCAACAGAGAATCCAACTAGCGGCACATAGTATCTATATGAGCTATCCCAGTCCTCCAGGGTTTGCTCATCCACAAGATCTTGATCTCTGTATATATTTAATGTGTCCTGTTGATATGATTCAAGTAGCTTGAATGCATCTAAGAGGTTCTTACCTTTTTCATTATTTGCACTTGCCTTGTTTGTCTTTTCATCAAACTTAATTCCAATAGACTCGAGAGTCTCAATCGCTTTGTCTGTTTTTATTCCAGATCCGCTGTCTTGGTATTTTGCTAATACATTTTTTCTTTTAGTGATCTTTCCTTTAAGGACAGTTCTTTTGCTTTTTTCCGTTTCAGCAAGAAGTTCAGCCTCAAGCTCGGGTATTTCTTTGTTGTATTTTTCATTGATCTTTTTATTTCTTTCTGGGGCGTGCAGGTTTTTAAGAAAATCGTTGAACTCTTCTCTTGATATGTTGACGCTATTTAAGAACTCAGATATTTCTGTGGTTGCCTCCACAGCCTTGTCCATTCCGTACTTAACCTTTCCATGATACACATCTGTTTTTCTTACAACAGACAGTCTCCTCATTTCTTTTGGGCTAACTAATTTTCCTAGCTTTTCTTCAAAAGCTTTTAGCCTGTCTAGTTTATCTACAGCCTGTTCTTGAAAAGTTGAGAATGTTTGAAATAGTTGAGACGCATCGTTGGATGTCATTGTCTCGTAAATATCGAATTGAGATTCTTCTTCTGGTAGAACCTTTTTAGATAGGGTTGGGGGTGTTAGGTCTGCTTGTCCTGTGTAGTTTGAGTTGATTGATTCATCTCTTTTCCATCCGTATTTTTCTGAGAAGGTTTGGTCGACTTCATCAATTCTCTGTTTGAGGTCCCTGACGATATTCTCAACCCTTCCCTGAAGATCGGGTGAGATTCCTCTAATACTCTCAATGTAACTTTCGCCATTTTTATTTTTACTCCAGTTGTTAGAAAGATATCCTTCGCTAGACGCAAATTGTCCAAGATCAACATCTTCGTTATTTTCAAATTGTACACCATTTAAAACATTGTTTACAATCTTTTTAAATTTTAAGTTTGGTATGTCAAGGTATGAAAAGTTAATTAGCCTTGCACCATTTGCTGTCCCTATAGGGTTATAGTCCTTGATTCCTGACTCTTTTTCCATTGCCTCTGCAAGCATCTGTGTTTCGTTTTCAGTTAATGGTCTTCCTATATTAATATCCATTCCATTTAACTTAGTCTTAGCTATTCCCTTTTGGAAGAATGGTTTGTGATACCCAATACCGTCCTGCTTTAAAAGTATTCCAAGGGCTGCCGAGTATGCTTTTGCTAGGTCCTCTGACGCTGGTTCTAGTTTTGCAAATTCTGTTTTTGGATCTGCCTTGTATATCTTTGTTAAAGCTATTTGTGTTTGTGATCCTGGGCTGACTTTACCCTCAAAGAATCCTGGTGCCTCGACTATTCCAGGCGATAGTATCCCCAGAGTATTAGCAACAAGGTCTGATCCGCTTTCATCTTGTAAAGCTTTCGATATTGCAACATGGTATTCCTGCAACTGCTCGTATGGTGCATTAAACATCTCAGGCATATGCCCTGATGTTCTTCCTGGTATAGACTCCCAGCTTATTTGACCTAATGATTTTTCTAGTGCATTGGCATAATTAAACCCAGCAGCATTTACATCGGTCCCTTCATCTCTAGCCTTTTGAGCCGTCCATATAGCAGCCTGTACCTGTTGGGGTTCCCAACCAAGTTGATTAGATATTTTCTGTATTTCATTTTCTACGAATGAGTATTGTGCTGGCGTTGGTGCGTCAGTATCAAAGTTAAATGCCCTGACCATCCAAACATCTACGGTTACTCCCTGTGTCCTGGACGGATCTATAACCCTCATAATATTGTTATAAAATTCGTTGGTTTTTCTTCCCCCCCAGTCCTTGCCCTCAAAGACATTAATTATCTTTTCGCTCATTGCTTTAGGGAATCTTCCAGTCTTTACTGTTTCTCCAGCAATATATTGATAGTAAGCCTGTAGTGCATAGTTGAAGTTTGCCTCTACTGGGGTTCCTGGTGATGTTATTGCAATAACCTGTGCAAGTTTGTCTGCGTTTTCTTTGTTGTTGTTTGTTACATCTAGTAGTGCTTGACCACTTTGCTCATACCAGAATCTTTGAGAAACGCCTTCCTTGGCTAGACCTCTCATTTTTCGCCTGAGTGCACCTACTTTTTGTTTGGAGTCCATTCCCTCTGGAGCTCCAACAACCTGACCAGTTGTACCTACTTGTTTTAGTTCTGATATTTCAGGTCGAACACCGTCCCTGTCTGTAGATTCTTCCTGTCCAACCAGTCTTGCACTGGTTTCTGAGACGATATCGCCTGATCTATCATCTTCAACGTCTGTTCTTCTGTCTGAAACCTCAATACTTCGCTGGGCACTGGGTGTTTGAAAAGCAAGTTGTACTCTCTCAGCTTTCTTTGTAGTTCCGTCAATTGAAATTGCATCGTTTAGTTCCTCTATTAATTTTAGTGCTGTTGGAGCCTTCTCTTCTAGCAGTGATCTATTAGTATAATATAATTCATGAAGCTGACCAAACACCTCTGCTTTAATCATTCTTTCTTGAGCTGGGTTCATACTTCCATTCATTCCAATCATTTCATTAAATGGATATCTAAGCATGTTGCCGTCATAGTATCTGCCCTTCTGACCCTCATTGAACATTCTGAGTGCCTCTTTCATTATCTCCCCGCCAGAGTTGTCCGCAATATCTAGAGTGCCCGTGCCTTCGTTGTAGTTAAAGCTTGGTAAATTAAATAAAGGAGACCCTGCTGTTGCTGGTTGAAGTATATTAAGATTATCGCTAGGAGATCTTGCAATTGTAAAGTCTATATGATGTCCCATTTCATGGGCTATGGTTGATCTTAAATTTAACTTAGATCCTAACTTGTTTGTAAATTTTAACTCTGATATTCCAGATATAGGAGAGAAGGATACGCCCCTGAGTGTCGGCATGTAGATTCCATATGAGGCGTCAAATGTTTTATATCTATTGTCTTTGGTATGAACGCCAACAAAATCAAGATCTGTAAATATATCAAGTGGCATTCCTGACTTGGTTAAATCTATAATTCCTTTAGAAGCGTTTATACCCTCTTCGTTATTTAAGTCTCTAAACCTATAATACTTTTGTTCTCCAGATGGGTCCTCTAATAATTTTTCTTCAAAGGTTCTTGTATCTATGATTAAATTTTTTGTTAGATCTAATTCTTTTTGATCATATGTATCATTTCTTATCTGGTCTATATTTAAAGTTGGGTTGAGGGGCAGGTCTGTCTCAAGAAGATTTATATTTGCGTCAAGCCTTTGAGTTATTATTGGAGATAGATTTAAATCTATTTCAGAAGTTTGTGGTCCCGCAACTTTCTTTTTAAAAACTCCTGAAAGAGGGTCATCAAAATTAAACTCTTCTTGTTTTTTTGCTGGAAACTTAAGCTGAAGAGATTCTACATATTCATCTGGCTGAGAAACTTCTCCCTCTTCTCCAACCACTAAAGGCTTTCTGAAATCTATAAAAGGTTGATTAAAGTATTCTAATGCAATTACCTCATCCGCGGTCCATCCCTTGCCGTTGGTGTTTGGATCTAAAAGTATTCTTGATGCACTATCAATTGCGTTGTAGTTTAATTGTAAGTTGTTAACATTATTTGAAAAGTTTTCAATAAACAACTCAAGCTCGGGATTATCTTTTTGATTCCTTATAAGCGTTTTAACCTCATCACTGTATATAATACCCCCAGTGCTTCTAAACGCAGATATAGATCCAGCCGCAATGATAGATGAAAGAGTTGTGTGCCCAGCAATATCAACCAAGACCTCTGATACAGACCTTCCTTCATATAGCGGGTCGTTTTTGTTTTCGTATGCGGTTTTTAGTTCTGACTCCAAATCAAACCAGACAGAGTTATGTTCTTGTAATAAGCTGTTAACATTTTCCAGGGTAACATCAGCCGCTACTGTCGCTAAGTCAAATTTTAATATATCTTTTATTGTTCCTTTACTCCTCGGAGAAAGGAATCTCATAACTGGAACCATTTCCGTTCCAGCCTCTAATATTCCATTTATGCTTGCATAACCAAAGGCTTGTTCGTGAGGTATTCCTTGCTGTCTTGCCTCAGAATAAGATGCTGCCGCTGTTTGCAAACCAAAGTATGTAAGCGTTCCTCCTGTTATAGCTGGTGTTGCTCTGCCACCAGAAAGATAATTCACAGCCATTCCAGTACCTATAACAGCAATACTTTCTACTGCACTAGATACAGAGCTCCCGTAGGGTCCAAGGTTGTTATCAGACCTCTTTTTTTGTATAGCCTTATCAATCTTTGCAAACTCTTTAATAGACTCTTTTTGTGCTATTGCAAGATTATCATCTACAGATTTTTTGTACTTTGCATCATTTTTATATCTATCTTTGGCTCTTATTTGCAGTTTCGCGTTGTAAAATTCTGCATATGCCCCCGCACCATAATCCCCAACTCCAAATTGAGCTTCGCCTTTTTTGTACTTTGCTATTTCTTCTTCATTTACCAGACCTGCGGCAGAAAGAGCCTGCTCGGTTCTTTCTTTAAATGCAAGACTTTTTGTTATATCTCCTGCATAAAGCAAATTTTCAATGGGTGATTCTGGATATCTTTCTTCTGCTTCTTCTGAAAGAGTTACGAAAGGTTTTACAAAAACCTTGTTTATAAAACTTACAGCAGAACCTATTGGACTTCCATCAAAGTCAGAAGGAACTGGACCCGTTGCTGTTTTTCTTAGGTATTCTTGTCTTAAGGGATCTTCAAAGCTAAACTCTGAGGGCTTATCTTCTTGCGGTTTTTCAATATCAGGTGAGCCCAATAAAGAGTTTTCTTTTTCTAGTTCCTCGTCAAGTCCGAGAGGGTTGTTGAAGTCAAATGTATCTGCCACACCTTAGTTTCCTATAGTTGAGTTTCTTTCTATAAAGGCTTCCATAAATGCAAGATACTCTGCATCGGTTGCATCTTCAAGACTTCTGCCATTGTAAGCTCTTTCGTATTGAATAGATGCGTCTTGTTTGTATTTATTATAGAGGTCTGCACCGTAGGTATCCTCAAGAATTGCATCCACATAGGATTTTGTTTTATCAAATGACATAGATACTGGTCCAAAACTATACATTGCTTTTTGTCCTGGTAGTCTTTTTTCAAGATTTTCAAAAGCAGCATATGCGTTTTCAATATCGCCTGTTATTTTCTCTAAATTTAAATATTGTTTATGGTATTCTGCGGTCAAGGTATCTGCATTTTTTCCATCCTTGTATTCATATGTCTCGTCACCATACTCATCTGTTGTCTTTTGAATGTTTGATGTTGTTATTGGTGCTGGTAGATTATTGTAAAGATATTGCAGATATTCACTTTCTCCCCCGTATTGCTCTTCAGAAAACTCAGTAGCTTTTTTAAGTGCTTCGCCCAGGGTTTTTGTTCTTTTATCTTTAGTTTTATTATAGATATCTACTTTATTTTTCTTGTCAGCAGGCGAACCAGTAAGGCTAATACTGCCCTTAGATGCTTTCATTAAGGAGTTAAATGTTTCGGGACTCTGTATTAAATACATAGCGAAGTCCTTCTCTGCGGAAACCTTGTCTACCATATCTGCAATAGAAACAACCTTGGCATCAGAACCTTCCTGATCTTCTTTTATGGTTTTTGCATGCTGTGCTTTGTCTGGCATAAAAGTAAACACATCTTCTGGCTCTGTTTGTCCCTCAAAAAGAACAGAATATGTTCCCCCAACCAAAGAGTTTGCAGATTCTGCTATGGGATTAAAGGCTCCTGAAAGCTTTACTCCCTGTATTACTCCTTTCCTTCCGTCTTTTGCAACAAAATCTTTTCCTTTAAATGTATCTAGGCTGTCTTTATATATGACGGAAAGAACATCTGAATGATCTCTTGCTATGCCCTCAAAGTCACCAGACTCAAGTTGTGGGGTAATTTTTTCCCAGCCCTGCCAATAGCTATCATCTAAGTATTTTGTCCAGTCGATGTATGGTCTTACTTGTGTTAACGAATCCTCCACCATGGATGCCCTTACGTCAATATCTATTGATGTATCGCCAGCAATAGCATATGCGTTCATTAAATTTGTAAAAGCTCTAGACTTTACTGCGTCATCTGTTTTAATTGCCTGTGCTGTTAGTTGCAAGTCTGTAATTTCTAAATTATTTTTGTTTGTTTCAAGAAGCAAATCTGCATTTTGTTTTCTGTTGTTTGCTTGAGCAATAAATTCATCTGTTTCGGTTCTTGTTTTTTCTGCTCTTGCGGTTCTAAATTCTGTTTCAGATTCTATGCCTGCGATTCTTGTATCTTGAGTAGATTTTTTTTCTTCCAATTCAAACTGATAGCTTTCTTGTCTAAGCTTTTCTGTTTTTAATCTTTCTTCGTCTAAGAGTTTGTTCTGCTGCATTTCTGCAAACTTAGTATAATAGTTTAATCCCTGACTAAAACCTGTTCCAAATTCATTTGCCATTTTTAATCAAATAACTTCTTAAGAAGATATCCTCCGCCTATAATTAATGCTGCCCATGGTGCTGCTGCTGCCAATGCTCCAGCTCCGCCTGCCGCGGCTGTTCCACCTGCTGCTGCTGTTGTTCCTGCTGCTGCTGTTCCTGCTGCTCCGCCTGCTGCTGCTGTTGTTCCACCCAACAAACCCATCTGTGCTGCTATTGGGTTTGCTGCTGCTGTTGCAGCGGCTGTACCTCCTGGCACTGATGACATTAATGCACCGCCTGCTACTTTTGAAGCACCACGCTTTGCTAGTAAAGACGCAGCTGTAATTCCCCCGCCAGTTCCAATGACATTCATTTGTGCAGCTTTCTTTTGTGCAGAAAGTTGCCTATTAATATTTTCTGTTTGCGTTTCTAATTGTGCGGATCTGGTAAGACCAGCAAGAGCTTGCTCTTTTTGTATTCTACCAGCACCTATTAAACCACCTAGTCCTTTAGCCACTTAATGTACTCCTTTGTGTCATAGCACTTCCAAGACCGCCAGATAGAATTTGTTGTCTTCTTTCCCCTGATCTCATTCGTGCAAAATTTCTTGCTGCTACTAACGCAGACGTTTCTGATCTTTGAAAATCTCCTTGGGACTCAGGTCTTAAATTAAGCCCATATCCTTGCTGTCTTCTTGTTTCCTGACCCCTTACATTAGCATACTGCTTTGCTACGGCTGACTGTGCTCTGCCTATTTCTTCTTGTTGTAGTTCCTCAAAGCCTGTTGTCATTTGTGCTATAAGATCTTTTTCTACAGGAAAGAATCTATTCAAGTAATCTTGAAATTCTTGTTCATATAAATCCGAAAGAGTGTCTTGGGCTGATTGACTTCCGCTTCTAAAAGGATTTACATATAAATTATTATTTTGATTAAAATACCCACCCTGTCCATACATAGAGTTACCAAACAGACCTTGAAAATTTCCGTAATTATTATCCATTAACCCTTGCCTTTATAATAACCATAACCCAAACCAGCTGCTGTTCCTGCGGCACCTAGTGCAGAGGTGTAATCTCCCATGGATTCTTGTGCAATAGATTTTGCTCTTGACTGTGCAAGCTGACCGACATCGCCTAGACCTGACATAGCCTGACCAGCCTGTCCCTGACCCATTGCTACTATATTTTGCATGCCTTGATAGTATCTATCTAGCTGACCAGAAAGACCTTCAGCGGTCCCTCTTCCCATTCCTTGTGCTTGAGCTTGCTGCATTTGTGATGCTACTGCCTGATATTGACCGCTTGTTGGATCTGCTCCCATAGAGAATGCTCTTTGTTGCATGTTTCTTCTTGCAGATTGAAACTCTGGTTGTTGGATTGCTGTGACAAAACTTTCTACATTAGAAAAAGCTGCATCGTCTTTCATAGAAAAAACATCTGACATATATTGATTTTCTAAAGGTACATAATATTGTTGATAAAGATTAAACCTTTGTGCGGCTATAGAAGCTAACTTCTTCTGTGCTGCCGTATCTTTTACTTGTGTTGATCCGCCGCCTGACATTATATTTTTTTCTCCACTATATATTGTTTAGTCTCGTAGCCCTGTTTTGATAATACAGTTGCCAATGCATTCCATGGTGTCCAAAGCTCTACTTTGTTACAACCCCTATCTTTAGCCATCTCTTCAATATATTTCATATATCTCCTGTTAGCATTGTCTCTCTTGTCATATGCCACCCAAATTAACAATGACTTAGTTGGCTGAAAAACACTTGGCTTTTCCTGTAGGATAATAAAACTTTCACAGGGATTTTGTTCTATATCTATGTGAAGCTCTGCTATCCCATTTACTATAGCTGTGTATATATCTTCTGGTCTCCATTCTGGGTTTGCGACTTTTTTTATTTCCCGCAATCCAGGCTCTATGAATTCCCAATAAATTCTTACATCAACTTGAGTTAACATTTTTCTTGTAAGATATCACTTTTTATTACATGTATCAAAGCTTATTCCTCTGGTGGATGTACATAATCTATACCATAAATCATAGCAGTAAATATGGTATTTAGGTCGCTTTCTTTTTCTGAAAATATTGCTATAGCCCACTGTAGTGCAATGTCATTAGTAACAAAATCTATATGCAACATCTCATCATCAAGTCTCTTTACTCTACTGTAAGGTGAAAAAGTTACCCAATCCTCTTTTGTTGCAGAAACGCTTTCATCATCTGTTCTTACGGCTGTTATGTTTACAACAACCTCAGTAATAACCTTTATTCCATGAACCATATCTGAGTTCAGTCTTACAAATTCGTATGTGTAGTTAAATTCATGAATCATATTAGAATACCGTTGTTACCGACCAAGTATCTTGTGTTTCTCCAATCTGGAGTATTGCATTTCTTGTATTAAATCCAGTACTGCTAGACAGTAGCTGTATAGTTATTTGATCTCCGTTGCTTACAGTCCTTGCTGCGTTTGAATAGGCACCACCATTGATACTAAACTCTGCACTCGTGTGAGTTCCTGTGAGGAATGATGCCGTAGCACTTGTGAAGGATCCGCTAAGAGTTTGCGTGTTACTTGTTATTGTTGTGTTTTTTGCTTGCCCGTACTTATCAGTAAAAGTAAATTGATTAGGGGTGTTGACTCCAAACTTCATAAACCTTGCTTCCACATAATCTACATAGGCTGGATTGCTGTCACCCTGACCCCTAATAAAAAAGTTTAGAGTTCCACTTCCTTCATATCTAAATGTTAGAGGTATGTTAGTAGTGTCCGCAGATGATACAAGCCTTGATGAACTAACTAGCCCTGGAAGTTTTTCTATAAGTGGTGTTATATAAACTATATGGGATTGAGATTCACTGGGTGCTGTTGTATCTCCATTTGTAGACGTGTGTGTATTTACATCATATGGAGCATTTGATGTTGGACTTCCATTGTTTCCAAAATCGCCATCAGATATAAAAAAGTTTACTGTTTTGACCTGACCTGCTCCGCCCTTTGCTCTTACAAAGCCAGTGTAGAATCCTGCTCCAGTTCCTATCTCTGCTACATGAGCATGCCTAATATCATTATAATAGAAACCACCAATTTCTGTTCCTGATTTCTTTCCGCCTTTTGTTGGCAGTGCAAAGTTATCTGTATTTACATTTTCTACAGTTATGGTGTTTGCTTTTATTTTCCCGCCTTCGATGGTCGTGGTGTTATTGTTTATGTCAGCAGCTGTTCCGCCTGCCTCTACGGGTGTAATTGTTAACTTGTTAGCAGAGATTGTGCTAGTTTGTATATTACCGCCGTGGATAGAAGTTTGTCCGTCTGTAGACAGATTGCCTTCAACAATTATGTTATTAGCACTTATTAATCCATTAACATCTATTCTTGCCGCATCTATAGTGTCTGATGTTATTTTTGTTGCACTTAGACTATCAATTTTTGCATCATCAATTGCAGCGTTGCCTATTTTTGCGTTGGTTATAGTTCCGTTTTGTATAAATCCGTCTTGCATATAAACACCAGCTGGAACACTTACTCCGTTTAATGTTGTTGCAGAGCTTCTAACTATAAATGGCGAAGATATAAAACCACCATTAGGTGATACTATTTGAAAGCTATCAGTTTGAAAAGTTACATCAACAGTTCCTGTGCCAGCGGATGCATTATTTTCAATAACCATGCCGCCGATTCTTGGTGGATTGCTCCCTGCTGCTACCTGTAATACATAGGCTGCTGCTGCATTACCTTCTATATCTGCAACTGTTGAAGATAGCTGTGTAACGCTTGAAGAAACACCATTAACATCACTGGTGATTTGGGTTATAGCAGAAGCATTTGCTGTTATGTTTGTTCCCTGTTGATTAACAGAAGACTGTAAAGAACTAATAGCTGTTGACTGTCCAGATATATCATCATCATTATTTGTGATTTGAGACTCAAGCGATGTGATGCTATTATTTATAGCTGTTATATCTCCATCATTTAAAGTTACCTGTGCTTGCAAGGACGATACTGAGCTGGACAGACCAGATATATCCGTATCATTTCCAGAGACAGATGTTTGTAGTGCTGTTATATCACTAGCTTGTGAGGTTATAGATCCTTCTGCTGTGGTAACTCTACTATCTAATCCACTAATAGCACTAGAGTTTGAAGTTATTGTTACCTCTGCCGCATCTAAATCTGTTTGTATGGTAGTTACAGTATTATCCAATGATGTTACATCGTTAGATATGCTTGATATAGAATTGCCTTGAGTGCTGACCGTTGACTGTAAAGAAGTTATAGCACCAGAGTTAGCAGATATACTTCCATTAGCTGTTGCCAGGTTGTTTGTTAATGTTGATATATCAGATGAGTTAGAGGTTATATTATTGCCTTGAGTGCTAACAGTGCTTTGTAGTGTGCTTATGGCTCCTGCGTTGACAACTATACCCTCATCCCTTAATAGCTGCCACTCTCCTGTTGCTATCTCATCAGCCGTAGCTGAATAAGCTCTATATACTTTATTATCATCATTTGTATTTATCCAAAGATCCCCTATTGACGTTGCTGTTGGAACGCTGCCTTGAGCGAAGGTTCTTGTCTTTGTGTCTACCTCTGTTGATAATGTGTTCAATGATGTTTGTAAAGCCGTTACATCGGTAGCCGCTGCCCTTGTTGTAAGGGTCGATTCGTTTGAGGTAACTCTTGTATCTAAACCTGTTATAGCTGAAGCGTTGGTTGATATGTTTGTATTTGCATTATTTACAGACGTATTTAAAGAAGTTATAGACGCATTAATTGCTGTTATATCACTATCATTTGCAGACACAGAGCTTTGCAAAGTAGATATTGCAGATGTGTTTGTTGTTATGTTTCCCTCTGCGGTTGTTAGGTCTGTTTCCAAAGATGTTACATCTGATTGCAAGGTAGATATATTTCCATTTGCTGTAGATATAGAGCTTGTCAGCCCAGTGATAGCACTAGAGTTGGCTGTTATATTTCCCTCTGCGGTTGTTACGCTTGACTCAAGGGCTGTTATATCTGACTGTGCAGTAGTTAAAGTACCATTTATGGTTGACACGCTAGATGTCAGCCCAGTGATAGCACTAGAGTTGGCTGTTATATTGGTGTTAGCTGTGGATAAACTGTTAGTAAGAGAGGTTACGCTTGATGATACAGATGTTATATCTCCATCGTTAGCTGTTATCTGATTTTGTAAACTATTTATTGATGAGGCATTACTCGTTATGTTGCTATTAGCTGTAGACAAGCTGTTAGTAAGGGATGTTATATCTTGTGAGTTTGTAGTTATACTGCCCTCAGCAGAAGTTACCCTTGTTGTTAAGTTAGATATAGCAGAGGCATTAGCAGATAAACCAGTCGTTCCGTCTGTTATGGCTGAATTTAAAGACGTTATGTTTACTGATGTTGATATATTAGTAGCACCAGCGACACCAGCAACTAAAAGTATATTATCAGCATTGGATTCAATAGCCAGCTCGTTTGCGTCTATCTGTGACTGCAATGTTGTATCAACGGAAGATGCTGCTCCTGAAGATGTTGTTGACCAAGAAGACCCCGTATAAATATATATCTGATTATTGTTATCAGTTTCAATCCAAATATCTCCAGCCTGAAGAGAGCTGTTGTCGTTTCTGTTTTGCGGTGGAGTTTCAGATCTTATTGTTTGCGTAGCTGTAGTTGTTAGGGTGCTTAGTGTTGAAGCCAATGATGTTATATCGCTGGCTGCTGTGTTTGCTGTAGACTGTGCTGACGTTGCTGCTGCCTGTGCCGTATCAACGGCTGTATCTATAGATGTAACCGCGTTCTGTAGTGCTACCGTTTGAGAATTTAGGTTTACAGTTATGTCTGAATTTAATGTTGCAAACCCTGGAAGCTGAGATATTGATTCATTGAGCTCGCTCATAACTGCACCAATATCTATTGCAGTTGATGCCTCTACTCCATTTATAGAATTAAACCCACTTTTCTTTCCGTTAGAGCTTACATTTCTAAGCCAGTAGTATCTTGTTTGACCCGTCCCAACCTGATGTGAAAACACCGCTGCACTTACAGATGCTATAAATGTTTTTGTTGCAAAAGTGTCCGAGGTATTTACATAAATCTCTGTGTGCGAGTGTCCTCTATAAAATGGACTATCCCAAGAAATTAATATGTTTTCAAAGGCTCCGTCTGCTGTAACCCCTGTTGGGACTGTTGGCTCTTCGCCCTGATCCTCGCTGCCTCCTATAATAACAAAGCTAGAACCTCCAGACGTAAAAGAGAAATTTCTTTTTGCTATACCTGAATCAATAAGATCTCTGAAAGTTACTGCTGAATCGAGCTTATCTCCTTTTTCGCCTTTGAGCTGTGCTATTGAATCATTAAGTGAATTAGCAAACCTTTTGCCTTCGTTATCGAAGCTTCTTGGTACAACAAAGGTTCCCCTTGTTTTAGCCATTAGACTATCTCCTGTGGACTCTCATAAACACAAACTTCATTAACTATGTCTGTTCCTTCTAATTGTATCTCAAAAGATTTAGCCTTATATCCTCCAGGTAATCTAAATATATTTTCACTTGTTACGGTTTGTGTATGCTTTAAATTTCCATCAGCATACATTTTAAAAGTAAGTGAGCTATACGACTCTGCACTAACTTTTGCTATTCCTGGTGACAGCGGTCTGTTTGTATAAAATTCTTTAGATTTCCAAAGATAAGATCTGGGAGTTGTGCCCTGTACAAATTTTTTAAGAGTTCCGTTTATTACCAAATATAAAACATCTTCTTGTCTATCGTTATATCCTGCGGTTGCATAAAAGTCTAAGTTAACAAAAGCATTCTTCTGTCCCCTAGGATCAAATAGAAATCCTCTTTTAGTGGAGGAGTTTGTTCCGTCCCATGTGAATCCAATATACTTTCCTTCATACTCGTAGCCATCCACATTCTCTGGGTAATAGTCTTGCCACTGATCTCTTGTCATTATTTGTTCAGTTATAAGCTGTATTCCTGAATTTGATGCTAGCACCAATCCATCTGGAGAAGAGTAAATCGCATACTCTCCCATGTCTACTAAAGATCTTTTATTGCTACAGGGCAGATTTGCATCTATTTCAACCATAGCCATAGAGCTTGGGTCTGTTCCAGAAGCCATTAATGGTTTGCCTTTAGTTGTTATAAGAAGACCCGAGGCGATAGATGCTATAGCAACAATATCGTCTTTTGTCGTTAACTGATTACCAAGTGGGTATGAGTGTGGTAAAAATGCTTCACTAAATAGTAAAGTATTTCCTGAGAAGCCTGACGTAATACCGTTTGGCATAGTAGTAAGCCCTAACATTGGTCCGTCTGGATGTGATGCTGTTACATCATCTGGCGGTGCAAGATTGTCGGCTGATTCTATTTCTTCCCCGAGAACATCATCCAGGACAGTATCGCTAATTGCATGTGCTGTTGTTGTTGTTGTGTCTCCAACAAACCTAAACACACCATTAACATCTGTTCTATAAATCCTTCTTTTAGCTATTGAGTAGTTGCCTGATGTTATTGCGGGAAGGGTTACTGTTACGGTTGAGCCGTTCGATGCGTCAACAATGTCGCTTGAGGTGACTGCGGATGGAGGACCTTCCTCTCCAAAACTTGTAACCTCTGTGTATAAATAGGCTCTTGAGCTGATTGCAGCACCTGGATCTGCTGATGTATTATCGACAGCTATGCTTGTTATTGCTGCTGGATTTGGAAGACCAAGCCTAAATGTTGCAGTTGGATAGGGACCAGATCCTGAAAACAAAGTAGAGCTATTGCCGTACTTAGGAAAAGTACCATAGCCAGTAAAGTAGAATCTTCCATATTGGTCCTCTTTTATAGGGCTGTTAATAATGTCAACATCATCATCAAATGTAAGCCATTGATTTGCGGTTACTTTGTGTATTGTCTTTGTTGTTCCTGATATATCACTTGCTGGATGCGTGCTTGGCTCTGATGCATCATTGACATCTATTGGCAAGCCTTCTATTCTTCCTGAATCCAAAAAAACATTTTGTGCGTCCTGAGCCATATCCTCTGGTATAAGTCTTGGAGAGATCTTTTTGTTTATCCCGCTAAATGTTGTAAGTTTAAATCCAGCCACGCGTTAATCCTGTTTATCGTTTGATGAGTTAGAAGCACCAAAATAAAAAGATATCACAGCACTAGCCAAACCACCTAAATATCCTAAAACTAAATTTATTAAAGCTTCGCTGTTTTGCTCTGGTGGCTGCAAGGTAACAAGAAAGATGTAACCCATGAATCCGCCAACGACTGCTATTCCCATAATTCTTGCTGTCCAATCTTTACTAAACTTGTTCCTGGCATCTTGTCCATCAGCAACCTCTAGCCTAAAGACATCTACATCTAGCTCTCTCATCTGAACTTCAAATGCCTGCTCTGCTTTTTTTAGCTCAAGCATTTGTTCTGGTGTTGCTTCTTGTATGGCTTTTTGTATTGACTTAGGTGTGTTGGGAACGCCTAGTACTTCAGATATCATATTAGCTGCCATGCCTCCCATTGGTCCGCCCAATGCAGAACCCAAGGTTGGGGCGACTGCACCTACTATGTTTTTTAATAATGCTTTCATAATTCCTCTTAAACTGTATATATGATTAAAGGCTTTTCTTTTCCTTTAACTTTTATTGGTTCTAACAATTTTAACTTATTATTGACTTTTTTTGCAGTTGATTCGCCAATCAATATATCTACGCCCGCCTCCTTGGTTGCTGACTCTAATCTAGCAGCTGTATTTACACAGTCACCAATAGCAGAATAATCAAATCTTGTTTGTGATCCCATGTTTCCAATAACTGCATATCCAGTATTTACTCCAATACCAATTGCTATTGATTCTGGTAATTCTTTTTGCAACTGTCTTATTGCTGTTCTCATATCTTGTGCACAAGCTACCGCCCTCTTCTCATGCTGATCTAAATATAGTGGTGCTGAAAAAATAGCCATACATGCATCGCCAATAAATTTATCTACCATACCACCATGAGCCTGAACGCATTCCACTTGAACTGTTAAAACCTTGTTCATAATTTCTGTTACTTGTTCTGGTTCTAGCTTCTCACTTAAATTTGTAAAGCCTCTAACATCTGTAAATAAAAATGTTGCTTCTTTTTTTTCTCCCCCGAGTTTCAGGAGGTCTGGATTTTTTTGTAATTGTTTAACTTGTCTTGGATCTAGATAATGTTCAAATTGTTTTTTTATCTGTTGACGCAATTTATGCTGCTTTCTAAAGTTCAAATAGAACGCAATAGCTCCAGTTATAAACTGAGACACAAAAGTCCACGAAAAATCTATCAAAAACCCTTTTTGAATGCTAATAACTCCTGAGAGCCCCGTGGTTAACAGCAAAATTACTGCCATACATATGCCCTTAGTAACACCAAGATAATTAATTACAAGCCATGTCAGAGACACGAAAATTCCAAAAATTGCAATTTCCAACGCCAAAGCAAAATCTGGAACCCTTGGAGAGTTTTTTACAAGAATTGACTCAGATAATGCAGCTTGAATTTTATGTGGTTCTAATAATCCAACTGGGGTTGCTATTTGTGGTGAGATTCCTGGAGCAGTAACTCCAATAAAAACAAACTTATTAAGAACATTCATTTCATCCAATGTGGTTTCTGGTGTTCTTATCCAACTAATCCACTTTCTTCCCAGTGAATCTGTTTTAACAGGATCTAATCCTTTCACCCTTATCTCTTCTATACCAAGCTCATTGCTTTTGATGACATAAGTATCTGCACCAACGAGTGCTTTTAAAACCTCCGTGCCAAACGCGGGAACATATCCGTCAGGTGTTTTTAATAATAGAGGTATTCTTCTGACAAGATTGTCTATATCGGTAGGTGCAGTTGCAATACCCTGTTGTATATAATTTCTAAGGTTGTTAGTATTTTGAACTACACCTTTGGATAACATACCACCTTTACCTGTACCCAGCATTACAGTTCCAACTGTTTTTGGGTATATTTGATTTGGGGCTTCAAACATTGCCAATATTGATGTACCTTGTTGTAAAGACTCTGCAAATTCTTTATCTCCCCCGAGTCGATCTGGGTGAGGAAATGCAATAACCCAACCCACCCCCAAAGCACCAGCATCTAATATATCTTTATTTATTTGTGCAAGCCTGGATCTTGGAACTGGATATCCGCCCTCTTGGTTTATAAAATCTTCATCAAGATTTATGACTGTAAAATAACCAGATGGATCCTGTTCTTTGACTAAAGCATCGTATATTTTTAATTTAAGTATTTCTGTAGGAGTGCTTTTAAATACCAATGGCATTCCTAGTATTATAAGTATTGTGAATAGTATACGTTTCATTAATTAGTTTGAGTGATTTTAATAGTGCTACCTGTTCCGCCGTTTACTTTAATAATATTAGAAGTGCCGTCTTGTAAAAAGATAATAGTATAGCTCTGAGAGGAGTCTATATCTAACCTAGCAGTATCGCTTACGCTACGCATAATGGTCAACACCTCTCCTGTTACAAAAGATGTTATTTGTGTGTTTAGATCTTGACCAAATTTAGTTCCAACTATATTGATAGATGTTGCGTCTTGGGCTAGCTGATCTTCCTGCTTTATTTCTTGTAGTGCATCTATTACATCTAATAAGTCTTCTAAGAAATTTACATCTAAATAGTTTATATCTAGCTCTGTAAACTCTAGATCTTTATCAGAATCTAAAAAGTCTTCTTCCAGATAATCTATGTCCAGGTCATCAAAATCTAGAATGCTTTTTTTGTTTGTCTGAATAGAGTCTTCTATTACTTGTTCTTGCTTTGGTGGCGTTACTATTAGCATGTTGTCTATCAGGTCTAGAGTTAGGTCAAGTATCACTGGTGGGCTTGGAGATTTTTCAAAGACATCAACTGTTGTTGCCTGGTATGGTTTATTAAGAGTTACTGAACCTATTGCCGTGGTGACTATTATTTCCCCGCTTGCAACACCCAGTTCATTTGGCAAAAGGATTAATAATGATCTGCCTATCTCATCTACAGTAACCGTAAAGTCAGTACCGCGAATTGCTATGTTAGCTGTTGGCGTTTTAAGATCTATATTGTTCTTGTCTATTTTGTTTAATCCGCCAGTAATAAACCTAGCAGTACCAAGTCCAAACGTAATAGCCATTTTTGATTTACTGGGGTTGGGGTCAAATATATATTCGTCTATAGTTAGAGTTGAGTTCTCTGTTAACTTTACCTGAGACTCATCAAGGAAGGTAATAGCCATGCGACCATTAGTAGTAATAGCTTCATCATTCTGCTGTATATCAAATCTTTGTTTTGCCTGATATGGCTTGTCTCTTATAACCTGTGCTGAGCCCGTGAGCTCAGATATATTTCCTATATCAACAGCCTGTGGAGGTTCCGCCATCGTTCTGAACGACACAAATAGTGCCATTAGAACCAGTAGAGTTAATCTGTAACCAATCAGAAGCAAGAGTTGAAGACTGTATGATGTTGAAGGTTCTACTGTTTCCCGTTTGATCAAGGTAGAAATATCCTCCTGCATAACCACTTCCTGTAAAATTAACTGTATTGCTGTCGCCATCAACATCTACATAGTTAGTGGCACCATCATAGTTTATATCAAAATCAAATGTGTTGCTGTCGCCATTGATGATCCAATCAAGATCTAGATTTTCACTGAGTGCACTTACTCCTGTATCTAAGGTAAATGTATTAGAATTTCCAGTTACATCAACATTATAATCTGAACCACTTATACCGTAAGTATCTGTTGGATCTGCTTGAATTGTGAAGGTGTTGCTATCGCCGTCAAACTCAAAAAACCCCGTTACGTTATCGCCATATATATCACCTAGAAATTTATTAGTATTACCTATTTGATTAATATCAAGTGTTAAATTAAGTCCATCAAGATCTAGTGGTGTGAGGGTTCCTGCTATTGAATTAAGACCTCCAATAATATTAGATGATCCTAGTTGTTCTAAATCTATGTTAGCTGTAGCTCCTGATTGGTCAACATATATTTCGTTGTCAGCCGCGTATAGCGGAAACACAATCATCATCGCAGTTAATAGTTTTAATGTTTTCATAAATGCTCCAATATCCTTTTTCTGCACCTTCCTTAATTGTTTGTAATACTGCGGTTTCTATAGCTGTTTGTAATGCTATGTTTGTAGACTCATTCCTAACTAAACCGCCCTCAATTTCTACCAGCTCAGTTGCATCAGTTATGAATCTAAAAACATCACTATCAATAGATGCACTAAGTATTGTCTTTGTTACCAACACTTCAAGCAAAACCTTTCCCGTACTTACAGATACAGTTCTTAATGATATAGTCACTGTGTCTTGCTTATATTGTCTAGACATTCCTATTCCAAGATATCTAGCACCTGCACCACCGCTTTTTAGGTTACTTTCATAAGATATCACACCACCTTGCATTAGCAAACCTGCAAACATTAATGGCTGTAATTGTGTATTTTCTTTAAATTCTTTTCGTGTACTTCTTATTATTTGACGTTCTTTTGTTACGTTGTCCAATCCAACACGTTCAACAACTTCAAAAAAGCCGTCATTATTACTTCCAGCATGCTTAAGTGCTCTTATAAGATATGCGTCTGGGGATTGTGTTACTGCTGTTGAGAATGTTGCATAGTTGCTATTACTTCTTCTTTGCCCTGTTTGGTCTGTAAAAGATCCTGCGTATATAGCTATAACTGGCTTTACCTTATTTGCATTTTTTATTGATGCAAGCTCATATACAAGAAGAGATCCAATCTCTGGCTTCTCTATTCTTTGTAACGGGGGTATGTTGTTTTCTATTGGGTCAAATAATAAAGCACAGCTAGAAAGCAAAATTCCCGATAGGAAGAGATATAGTTGTCGTATTACCATCTGAATCTGTAATGTTTAAAGTTATTATTCCGTCTACAACATTATACTCTATAGTGTTTCCTTCTAAAGTTAAAACACCACTATCGCTGGGAGTCTCTCCAAATAGATTCTCTACAAGCTGTCTAGATAACTGTGCATATATTCTAGACTCTAAGTTTCTTATAAATCTTGCAAGTGTTGTATTTTCTTTGTCTCTTTCTATTTCATCTTGCAATGCTTTCAGCTCTGCCTTCACGGTCATACGCCTAGAATATTGTTGATTTTCTATAGTTAAATAATGGGCTGATGTTCCTATCCCCGAAAAAGAAGGCGACTTAAATTTATGTACCATTTCATCTGATTTTACATTCTGTACAAATATACATACAAATAAAACTATGCCTATCAAAGATACAATTTTAATTATTAAATCTTTTTCTTTGGCTTCTTTAATCTCTTCTTTGGTCATCTCTATCCGCCTTAGCAATCTTATTGCTATCTATTAACTGTGGTACTCCGAGAATAGTTTTTATAAGAGTATCTTGCCTTATAATCTCGTTGTCTAAACTTCGCACTCTGTCAATTAATGCTACCAGAATACCGTGTTGAGAATCAAGTTTAGATCCTAAACGCTCTTCTATTGCTGATATTTGTTCTGCTACCTTTTGATCAACAACATCGAGTTTAGTTTCCATGCCGTCTACAATACGCATTATTAATTTGTATATAAACCAACCTAGTCCGAATGCAGCTGCAACAGGAAAACCTAATTCGGTTATTATCGCAACCGCATCCATTTACTTATTTCTTGACTTTAAAATTAAGTGCAAGTAAATCTATGTAGGAAAACATCTTTCCTATCCACTTATCATCCTTTTCAGACGGAGTCCAAGCAGCTATTAAAGACGCACCAGTAACAATGTAAGTAACTGTTGTTATTATATCTAATAAAAAATCCATATTTCACCTCCTGTGTGAAGCATTTATTATATCATTTGATTGATTAATCAACTAAATTAGTCCACATGTAATTTTCTGCCGCCTCTAGAGTAGTAAATGTTTTTACATCTTCCTCAGTGCTAACATCTACAATAGTAAAAGTATTTTCATCATGTTGTTGAATAATGTATGGGACGTTATTGACTAGGCTTAAGTTCATTATAAACCTCCTCCGCCAGGTCCGCCTGGTCCTTGAGTTCCTCTTGTCGCACTTAAAGATATGTTTTTAGATCCACTATTGTAACCAGTAGAGCTGGGGTAGTAGGTACCACTTAAAGAAGCTCTCATATAAAAAGTAGCATTCCCGCTTAAGGATCTAGTTCCGCTACCAGAGTTGACGGTAACTTTCCATTGAAAGAAAGGAGTGTAGGCAGATGTACTTACAGTTGTCCATGTTCCTGATGAGGGGGCTCCTCCAGTAGGATTTTCTACACTACCCACGGTTCCTGAAGAACTGACACTATAAACAGCCTTACATTCAAAGGTAGCACTGTCTAATCCTTCATATGTTTGATATCCATATGCATAAGTTTGTGCGGTCCCCGAGTCATAAGTAGAGAATCTATGCTCTAGCCTATCATTTGCAGTATCTACTTTTTGAGCATAGGTACAACCTACTTGTGCGTAGAAAGAAGAAGTAAAACTTTTAAAGCCCCAGGGATCTGGAACGGTAGATATGCCTGACGTTGCCCATGTACTTATTGATGCAGCAGAAGCCCCATACCACTCACTAAACGACATAGTGGCTCCTGAAGCCTTGCCTATTAATCCTCTAATATCCGCATCATTTATAGAAACTGTAGACCCAGAGGATCCGCCAACTTCCGTGTGCATTTGGTTGAGGCTAATTGCACCCGATGTTGGTATATCGGACATTAGCTAGTTACGCCCAGATAGCTCCGCATATAGTTTGCACTAATGCGTCTTCGCCTGATACATCTGTAGCATCTCCGCCGTCTTCTACAAATTTATTTAAGTGCTTTAC
>Ga0181400_1000058_pt1 | contig 38969 bp, 44 predicted proteins | sample 23SPOviralmetaG_FD_130129 | JGI IMG/M metagenome (GOLD analysis project Ga0181400, IMG submission 130129) | Marine viral communities from the oligotrophic San Pedro Time Series (SPOT) site, San Pedro Channel, CA, USA - 23 SPOT_SRF_2011-06-22 | ecosystem: Environmental > Aquatic > Marine > Strait...
ACCTAATACAGAAAAGTCTGTACTACTTGAAGAAAAGCTAAATATGTCGTCGTTTCCGTTACTAGCTTTAAAGCTATCAAAGTTAAAATCATTATTTGTCTCAAGAAAGAAACCCATTTTTTGAAAATCTCCTTGGATAGTGAGAGACGGGTTATCTTCAGAACCATCAGCCATAACAACAAACGGTTTTGTAGAAAATAAGTGATTACCTGTAGAGCCTTCATCTCTTGAAAATAAAAGTGCATCTCCTAACTTTAAGGATGTGCTTGATGCTGCACTCGGAGTTCCACTAGTTACCTTTCCTATGGTAATAATTGGATTATTTACAGTAACACTGTTAAAGAATGCGTCTCCGTCTGATTCAATTAGAAATCCAGAAGAACCGGCCGAATAGTTTGCTTGTATATCTCCAGAGTTAATTGAGATACCACCAATAGTTCCACTAGTTGCAAATATACTTCCTGCACTAGTTACATAAAATTTAGTATTAGCTTGTCCCTGTGCAGTAGAAAAAGTGTTTGAAACACCAGTTCCTATCCAAACATTACCACTTGTGTCAACATTAAAATTTGCCATATTATCCTATGTGTATTGAACCTGCGTTTATTGTAAGTGTACCAGCTATAGTTGCTCCAGATGCAACAAGTGTTCCATTTTCATCAACACTAAAATTTGCACCACCAAATGTATTTGCACCCATAAATAACCTGCCATTGCTATCTACTTGAAATGCATCAGTTCCTATATCTATTGTACCAGCTTCTAAATCGCCTCTAAAGGTACCATTATTGAACTCTACTGAACCGTCATTATTCAATATAAATCCAGTAGAACCAGCGGAATAATTGCCTTTAATAACAGTATTACCACCATCTAATTCTAAATTGCCTGCTGATAGTTTATCACTAGCTATTGTCCAACCACCAATACTCCCTGTAGTAGCAGAGATATTACCTCTTATAACAGCATCTGAAATCTCTATAAAACCATCTGTATATGTTGCGTCTGTCTTTTTAATAATCCAACCAGAAGTACCTGCTACATAATTATCAGATTGTATCGTGTCACTAATTTTTGCATTCGTAATTGCAGCATCAGTTATTTTTGCGGTTGTTACTGCAAGGTTGTTTATCTTTGCCTCAGTAATTGCAGCATCAGATATGTTTGCTGTTGCTACTAAATTACCATTAGAAGATTGCTCATCAGAGGGTATGGATTCATTTCCAGCAATATCTACTGCACTAAATCTAAAATAATGAGTAGAGCCATTTGGCATTTGCACTTCACCAACTACAGGTATTTCATCTCTTATGTGCGAAGAAGTTGCTGGTAACTCACCTATTTTATATTGAGTCTTGTCGTTTAAAGTACTAAGAGAGAAACCAGAAGTTGTAGAAGCATATACATTGAGATGGTCTATATCAGCCGATAAAGTAAAATTTGTAATACTACTTATAGGAGTTCCTTGTGCATTTTGAGCTCTTCCCAAACTATGAACTATTTGAACACGCATAGCACCTGAAGCTATTGTGTCAGCTGGACCAGGTTTTTCTGGTGCAACAGTATCTACAGCTGTAGTTACAGAACCTGTTGCATATTGAGAGTAATTACCATTAGATAAAACTGCTGCTACACCAACTTCATAAGTCGTTGCTAACTGAAGACCTTCAATTGTAAAATCATTTTCAGACCAGTTTATTGTTGAGTAAGAAAAATCACCTGTTGAATTTACTGGTTTATACCTTATTAAGTAATGTAGACCATTTTGTATTGGAGTATTATTGTCATAGTTTGGCTCATCCCAAGTAACTTTTATCAATGATTGGTTTACACCTAATGCATCAATCATTGTTGTTGAGACTAGATTAATATCACCTGTTACTCCAGTTGTCGGATGTTTAGGTCTTAATGGTTCATAAATTCTGGTACCAGAAACTACTCCTACTGTAGGTGCGGTAAATCTTAAATCATCGCCTATTCTTTTTTGTATATCTCCAATATCTAAAGATGTATTACCAGTTTCCCAGGATACATACTCAGATAAATCTACATACTCAACTCTGTATGGACTAGTAGAAACAAGTCTTCTTAAATATACTCCATAACCATCTTTGATTGGCCATGTTATACCAGTAATTCTTATTTTTTCAGGATTTATTATCTCACCACGATATGCTACCTCATATAAACTATTTCTACCATCTTCAATTCTTTTTTCTTCAGTATCTTCAAATCTTATTTCCGGGTCATATACGTATATCATATCTCCGACATTAAAATCTCCTTGTATGTCATAGTCTTCAAGAGATAAGGATAAAGATTTTTTAATCTTTTTAAACTCATTTAAGAAAGCTTCAGCTCTACTTTGTCTAGACACTGAAGGCATATTGGGTTCTGATACAAATTGAACCCTTTCTAATTCTGCACCAAATAAATCTCTATACGGAGTATTGTCATCAAAGGCTTCGGCAAAGTCAGCATTCTGTGAATTAGCTGCATTATTAACAAGATACTCAACACCAGAAACGTAATCTTCTGCCTCAAATTGTGAAGTAATACTTTCTGGATTTAGACCAACAATACTTGGGTCTTCACCACTGCTATTTCTTGATATTAAAGCAGGTGGTTCATTAGTACCGTGTCCTTGGAATAAGACTTCTGCTGTTGCAGCATCTAATGTAGCATCATTGTTAACTCTAAATTCTACATCTAGATTTTGACAAACCCTTTCTATAGCTGATAGAGCAGATTCTACATAATGTTCACCATTGTACAAACCAGTGGTAGATGTAACTGTTAAAGCAGATGAAGGAGGAGTAAAGTCAGCTGTATACAATGCTGTACCTTTTGTAATTCTAAAGTCATCTATGTAACCATGAAAATAGTCAGCTCCTTGAGAACGTCCTATCGAAAATTTTAGATTGCCATCTCTTGTATTTCTAGCAATTGATTTTGTAGATTGCCATTCATCTTGTTTAACACCATTTTTAAAAGTTTTAAAAGTATTACCTTCTCTTGTAATAGAAAAATGATTCCATTGACCATAATCAATTGAGCCTAAGTCTTTACCATCAGCTATGTCATAAGTACCACTATCAACAGAACCTGATATATTAGCCTGTCCTAAAAAACTTTTAATATAAACTTTAGAATTAGCATTGCCGTCAGTATTCAGACCTAATATCATTGCAGGTGTTTGCCCGTCTGGGTTTGTAGCGAATACAGCACCGTGTTTAGTAGCAGCTCTAATTGTTGTTGAAACATTTGAACCGTGATACCATCTTTCGTTAGGAACCCAGTACTGTGAATAATTTTGTTGAAATAAAGGGTCTTGCTCCCAAGCTAATACACTTCCACCTGGGTCTGTTTCGAATAAAGACCTATTACCTGTGTAATAATCTGGATAAATAATATTTGGGTCATTTGCAACATTTTGTGCTGAGGATAAGCTTCCTGTCCAGAAATCAATAGCAGGTGTTGGAGTAGAGTTATTATTTGTATTAATTATATTAGAAGATACTGGAGGACTTGAACTAACAACTTTTGGAGAGTTATTAGTAGTAGGTAGAAATTTACTTCTTGTATCAAAAGAAGGTTTTGCTTTAAAGAAAGTAGATAATATTGGGGCTCCTTGATACCAATTAGGTTGTGTCACTGGGTCAATATTTTGTGCAACAGTTCTAGTACCACCAGTTCCTAGAAGTTCATCTATATCATCATTTCGTCTATTGACTATACCTACATCCCACCAAGGAATAGACCTGTTACCTCTTATAGCAAGAAACATTAATGCATATGCTGGACCATTATAAGCAACTAAATGAGATTCAGCAGTTACTGCTGTACCGTCTACATCTTTATAAAGATGAGCAAAGAAACTAGATGCAAACCCATTTTCTCCTCTATGGTAGCAAACACTAACCATCATATCGAAATGCTTTTGAGCTAGTGCTGTGTCATATGGAAACGCATCTTCATGTCCATTAAAAACTGCTTTAACTTTATTTACATAAGGTAAAACTTTATTATTTATAAGTAAGCTAGAGGCTAATGTTTCACTAAATCTTTGATTACTAACAGTAGAGTCATTACCAGTATATTTAAGTCTTATTCCTTTATCATCTATTAGAGTATTGGAGGAGTTAAAAAACCCACCCCCTAATCTTGTTGTTGCTGTAGAGTCTGAGAAAGATACAGGAAATGTATAAGTAACTCCATTTATTTCTATTCCAGTTTCATAAATTTGATGATATAAATCTACTAATTTTGGCCGACCGTTAAATGTATGACCGTATCCAACAGTTAATGTTCCTCTTATAGATGAATGAAAATTAGGGTCATAGGGTACCCTTCCAAAGAATGAGTTATGAGCAGTATACACAGTTTGTCCAGAAGGAGTAGGGTCGTTATCTTCATAAGTGTATTTACCTTTATCTGGTCCTACTGTAATTAAAACAGGATAAGCATCATCATATACGAATGGTACGAATCCTTCGTGAGATTTGAGGTTAGTTATACCTTGAGCAGATAACTGTGCATTAGCTAAATCAAATTGAGGCATACTATCACGGGGTTAACCTATACTCCCACCATTCGATAGTAAAATCTCTATCGTCTACATTCAGAACGTTAGAGTAGTCTATTTCAAGGTGGTCATTCTCATCATTCAAATAAAGTGATGTATTCCCAAATTTAATCTGAGCATCAGATATTTGTGCATTATCATAAAAAGTTATTGCGTGATTATTAGAACTAGCATCTGTTGTAGTAACATCCCCGTTAGTTCCTTCAAAATTTAAAAGTAATTGAGTGTCTTCTTTTGATGGATTAGTAATTGTTCCAGCTCTAATAGCTCTTAAAGCTCCTGACTTTCCCTCTCTAAGTAAACCAAAAGGTGTTCCATTTATATTATCTAGAACATATTCTAGAGTTTTTTCTTGATAATTTCTTTTAGAAGAAAGTCCGCCTTTTTCAGCAATTGGTAAACCCCTTGTGTCGCTGTCACCAAGATATGAAACTAGTCCTGTTCCCTCTATTCCAACACCATCATCATCAATTTCTAATCCTTGTATAATTCCTATATATTCACTAGCAGAAATCATACTTGCATCATCTAACTCTTCTTCAGAAACTCTAGTTGGCATTACGACTATATGGTCATAAGGCTGAATTGAATTCACTACTGAGTTTGGAACCAATGACATATCTAGATTTACACTAAATACACCAGGTGCCATTAATTTTTGTGTTACACTCATCCCTTTATAACTCTACAGTATTCAGATACATTATCTAAGTATTGGTCCCTAACATTATCGGATTCATTATGTGTAGAAAGAGTTCCATCTTGATTGTAAAACTCATAACCTACAAAAGCTTTAAATTGAGTACCAGCTGCACTTGGGTAAATTAAACCCCTAGTTGTATCTGAACTGAACGTTGAAGGCGAACCAAATATAACTTTATTACCATCTACATCTAAAGATGTTTTCTTTAAATAACCAGTTGAAGAAGTCATTGCTGTTGCTGATGATAGTCCAAGATTTAATCTTGAAACTGCTGGAGATTGGTTGATTATTACTGAAGCATGATGAGCACCTCTTCTTAAAGAAATGTCTACAGTAAGTCTTCCCTGTCCGTCTGCTTCATAATTAGAGGTAAGCCTAATTATTCCTAGCTCAGGTAGGTTTCTCAATACTTGTATAGTATTCCATCCTCTAAATTCTGTTGATAGTTGTTGTCCAGATGTAGGTGTGCCTCTATGTATAGAGTATTCATAATCACTCTGATAAGCTGATTGGTCCCAAATGTAAGTAGTAAACCTACTTTGAGTGGGTTGATTACCTATAACGATTCTCATTATTCCATTCTCTATTACAGAGTTTCCTGGATTATTAGGGCTATTAAGACCGTTTCTGGTTAAGTTGTTTGTTGTTATTTTTACAGCTCCTTTATAAAAGTCTGAAGTGTTTACATGAAACTGTGCATTTTCAGTACGAAGATTCTGACTTGTTTTAAAATATAAATTAACTGAATCTTGTGTGTTTGTAGTCGTTAAATCAGCAGCAACTCTTACGTTGCTTTCTGGATTGCTTGTATGATAATAGTTGTAATGATTAGCTGGAGGAGTATGAAACTGTTGAGTTGTAGAGGTTATACCATGGTCATTATCTAAAAGCTTACCTGTTATAACTGATTCTTTAACTACTTCACCAACTTTTCCTAGATATTTCATATCTACTGAATAATTAATACCGCCGATACTGTATCTAGAAATGTCTATATTTGAACTAGATACCTCTACGAAGCCATTGAAACTCGAATCCCCATCATATTCAAAAGGAACGTAGTAACCAGATTGAGCCATTGACACTAATTCGTCTCTAATATATTTTGCAGTTTCTAAATTAGTTTCTGCTAGTTTACCAGATATATTTAGAGTTCTGTTTCCTCCACTACCTTCAAAACCTAATTGTGATGGTGATGTTAAGCTTACTCTTCCAATGTGTACTTGATTAGCCATTTAATTTCTCCTTAATCCTGTTCCCGCATTACCTTCTTTATCTAACTTTCTTAAAGCTTTACTTATTTGTTGAGCTGCTTTTCTAGCAGATATTGGGTCTGATGGAACTCCTGTTACATTTACATTCAGGTTTTGTACAACAGTACCACCTCCACCAGTAGAAAGTGGTTTTACTAAGAAACCATTTCCAGGTATGAATTTTACTTCTTCTGGACCATACTCGCCAACAAGAGCTCGTTTCATTACATCTCCACGACCTCCATATTTATATTTTTTAACGCGTCCACCCATTGCCATACCAGTAATATAATCTGGTAATCCATATAGAGCACTAGAAGAAACTTCTCTTATTTGCTCTTTTATATATTCAGGAAGAGAAGTGTAATTAGGAACCTGATTGCTAAAAGGATTTCTTTTAGGATTTGTTTTTTTACTTGGACTTGAAGGTTCGATTATTGGTTCTGAATCGGGGTCGTCTTTTTCTAACTGCTTAACAACTTCGTCTTCTATTGGTTTTGTAGCAGCTGTATCTAGACCACTCAAATCACCTATGTTATCTAAAGTATATTTAACAGCGTTACCTAAGTCGTTGTATCTATCAGTCAGTCCTAAAAGTCTAGTAACAAATTCTCCATCACTTGCTATCTGTAAATTAAAGGCTGCTCTTGCAGATTCTAATCTTAAATCAGCATCTAGCACTCTTTCTTTAGCTTCACCTAAAGAATTAGTTGCAATTGTTAAGTCAACATCTAGCAACTCTTCTTCTTCTATCAATCTATTATTTTCTTGACGCAGACTAACTAACTCATCGCTAATAGCTTTTGCGTCCTCTATAGCTTGACTGTTATCTTTTTGAGCTTGCGTTAGTTCAAGTAATGATAATTTTCTTTCATCATCTGATAAGTTTTCACCTTTCATTGCTGATAAATCTTCTTCAGCAGCGGCAAGTTCTAGATTGCTTACAACACCTTTATTGTTTAGAAGTCTAAGGTCAGCTAGTTCTTCTTCTTTTTTAAATATAGCTAAGTTTTCTCCAGCAGTTCTTACACCGTTTATTTTGTCTATTTGTTTCTGTATGTCTAATTTATTTCTAAGAAGTCCTATCTCTTCCTTGACAGTAATATTATTAACTCGACCAGATATTTCTGCTTTTCTAAGAGCTTCTGTATTTTTTGTTAGTCTTTCTTGGAAAGTAGCTCTGTCCCTTAATACCTGAAGATATTCATGTTCTGCGGTAATTAGTCCTCTTCGTGCTTGTGCAACTCCTCTGATTGCTCCAGTAAGTTGTGTTAATGCTGAAAAATCTTTTTGAGCTTGAGAAACAACATCTTGTATTGTTAATGGTAAGTTTTTAAATATTTCTTTGAAAGATGCTTCTAAATCTGGAGCTTTTCTTTTTATACCAGCAATAACACCATCAATCATAGGCATACCAATTTGTCTCATTGTAAACATAGATGGTGATTTTATTCCTAAGTAGTCTTTTACTTCTTCTATAGATTTTATAAATACATCTCTAAAGATTCCAACCATGTCATCTTTTTTAGACTCGATACCTGCAATAATTCCAGCGGTTAAATCCCCACCTAATCCGTAAGCATCTTCATTAATTGAACCATCAACAACTCCATCATTTATGGCTCTCCTTACTTGTTCCTGTAGTTCTGGTCCAACATTTTGTAGTAACTGAGCTTCAACAGTACCTGCCATTTGTGGTGTAGCCAGAGCTGCCTTTAATTGGTCCATAGCTGCTGGTCCAACTTCTGCGAATTGTTTTGCTAATAAAGGTGCGAATACTGAAAGTTCTTTTACAAGTTCACTGAATTCAGACTGTAGACTTATCTTCTTTTTAAGTCTTAAAGCAAAATCTTCAAAAGTTCCCAACATCTTTTCAGGTGCATCCCTAAATATATTTATGGCACCTTCCATACCATTTTTTAATTGGTCTTCAATCGTTTCTATAATAGTTATAAAAGCTTCATCGGTCATACCGAGTTCTTCTCTCATATTTTTAACATTGTCAGCAGCAGAACCAAACTGTTCTTTAGTTAGTCGAGCAACTAGTTCAGCAGCACCTTCGTAATCTTTTGCTGCATCAATTTGTGCATCAAAGTCAAGAGCTCCAGATGCTACAAGAGTTTTCTGTGTCTTGTTTAAATAAGAGATTCTTGCTTGAACAATAGCAGCAGTCTTTTTAAATTGTATTTCTCCACCATCAATTATTTCTTTAAGAGTAAGACCAGAGACTTTTGTTAAAGTGTCTGCAACTAAATCTAAACCTGCTGCAATTTCTATAGATTCTTCTTTACTTAAATCACCGAGGATATTTTCAAAAGCTTTACTTCCTTTTATTTTATCTGCAGCTTCAAAAGTTTCATCCATAATTCCAGATATTCCAAAGGCTCCACCTGCTTTAGCAGTAAACTTATTTTCTCTTCCAGTAATCTTAGTCAAAGCAGAGTTGACTGAATCTAAAAATCTACCTGCTTCCCCATCTATAAGTTCTTCTGTATCAGGACCTCCAAATAAAGAATTTGAAAAAGCTTGGTCTATTGCTCCTAGAACTCCTCCATCGAATTCTCTATTAATTTTTCTAAGTTTTTCACCTAGCTCTGGTCCAAAAGCTGTTTCATCCCCAAGTAAATCATCTAAAATTGTATTAATAGTTGGAAGTCGACCATTGTCTATATCTGTGACAAGACCTGATAAGGAACGTGAATACTGGTCTTTAAAGGTATCTATGTCTCTACCGAGTAATGCTGCAGTGGATTTCAGTTGAAAATCAATATCACCACCTGGTCCTCGTGCAGATTCTAACATTGGTAAAAGTAAGTCAGCTGAAGATTGTTTTATACCTTCTTTACCAACCTCTATAGCTTTAGTAATATTAGCTATTCTTGAATCGATAGTATTTAGAATTTGTTCATCTGCACCAAGTCTAGATTCTTCAGCTCTAATAGCTTTTAATGCTTCTAAGTCTGCCATTGCTTTACTAAGTTCTAAAGTATTTTCAACGACAGAACCTTGTCCTTGTGTTAATGCTTCTATACTTCTCTGAGCAGCACCAGCTCTTTCAAAAATTTGAAATATAAATTGAAATGCTGCTAAATAAACAGCCATTCTTGCAAAAGCTTTAACTGCTCCAGTTATAGCAACGGCTACAGATTGTATACCTAAAGATAAAGTAGCAGCAGCTGCTTGTGCCCCTTTAGATAAAGTGACCGTCTTACCAAGTTGAGCATTGTACATTTGTTGTAACGTAATACCTTCTTTTGTCATTAAGCCAATCTGTTTCCAATAACTTAATCCAGACGTTTGTAATATTTTATAATGTGACGCTAATTCTAAAGTTCCTTTGCTAAACACTTTTTGAGCTAATGTTAACCTAGTGTAACTTTGTAATTCTCTTTCTCTCAAAGGAATAGTTTCTGTAAAAGCAGCTTTTTGTAGTTTTCGAGACTTTATAAATGTAGTTATTAATTCTTTCTGTTTGTTTATTTTTTGTTGAGTACCTTTTATAAAACCTTTGACTCCTTTTAATTGTTCAGAATTGGTTTTATTTATAGATAGTTGTAGTTTTTTTTCAAAAGCTAGTCTTTTAATTTGAGCATCACTCGTAGGAGCGAATTCACCAGTTCTTGATGTTGAGCTACCTTGTGCACTAACACTACGTTTTGACTGTGTCTGTACTACTGGTGTACCTGCTGTAAGTTGAAGTTGCTTTGAACGGCTCAGCTGGGCCTGAACAGTTACTAACTTAGTAAGACTGTTTATAGTTTTTTGTATTAAAAGAATACCCTTTTTCCTTGCAAGATTAACTCTTCCAATTGCTTTTTCTTGAAGTTTTTCACCACTAACATCTGTAACTCTACCTGGTTTTGCAAGAGGATTGCCTGTATTAAATACTAAACCACCACGTCTTCCACCAATCCCAGCAAGAAATGCTGTCTGCTGTGCAGTGAAAGCAGCTTGTTGTCCTGTAGCAACAGCTAGAGAAGCTGCATACATTTCAGTATCTTTAGCTAAAAGTTTAAAGTTATTTCTAGCTGTTTTAGTAAACTGTATAATTCCAAAAGCTGTACCTAAAAATTTTGTTAAGGTTGTAACCGTTTTACCTATATCTGAGGTTGCGGTGACAAAAGATAACAATCCTTGAATTACATTATTTACAGCAGGAAGAAATTGTGAACCAAATTCTATACCAGCATCTTGAACTGTATTAGTTAGCATTCCTATTTGTGATATGACAGTCTCGTATTTTCTTTCTGCTTCTGTTAGAAGTGCATTATTTTCTAAAAATTCTTGGTTAGCCATATCAAGAGCAGCTATAAGAAGTGGTGTTGATTTACCTCCAACACTTTCTTGCGCTCTAGATAAAGCCATCAAGGCCCTCCTAGAACGTATTTGTCCTAGTGATAAATCTTCCAAAACTCCAATAGCATCCCCACCACTTTTTTCTAAATCTCCTAGACCAGCTAAGAATAAAGCAATAGCTCTATTTGGGTCAACAGATTCAAGTGCTCTAAATGAATCTTCAGTCATACCTGCTGTTTTTGCTAATAGTGATAAGTTTGGTCCTCCAGATTTAGCAGCTCTATCTACTACACCAATCAATCTGATTATTGCTGTGGAACCTGCTTGTGCTGGCTGACCTATTGCTCTTAATGAAGTTGCATATGCTAAAGCATCAACTGCTGCATTATTAAATTCATTTGAGGTACCTGCAGTTGCTGTTGCTATCTGTGTAGCAGCAGTGATAATTTCTGATTCAGTAGTTGCAAAGTTATTACCTAACTTAACAAGTGTGGAAGCTAGGTTATCTAAATCATTAGTAGCTAGTCCAGTTATTTTTTGAAGTCTTGCTAGAGATAGTGCTGCTTGTTCTGCACCTAGGTTTGTAGCAACAGTAAGTTTTTGAATAGTATCAGTAAACTTAACTATATTATTAGCTTGAATACCTAACTGTCCACCAATTGCAGCTATTTGATTTAAAGACTCTACTGTAGCAGGGGAAAATTTAGCAATGTTTCTTATTTCTTTTGCAATATTTGCAAACTGTCTTTCGACTTCTCTGCCTTCACCTTTTACGTCTAAAGTCTTTTTTACATCTGCGAATTGTTGTTCAAACTTTGCGGCTGCTGCTGCACCTACAGCGAATGAAGCAACTAAAGCTCCACCTATACCAGCGAAAACTGGTGTCATAGCTTTTACAGATTGAGCTTGGGCTTTAGAGTTTTGAGCCATTCGGTTCATAGCTCTATCTACATCACGTGTAGCTCTATTTAAGCTTTTATTATCAAAGCCAACATCAAGGGTGGCCCTTACCTTTGCTGCTTCTATTGCCATTTAACTTCCTATCTAATTCTTAGCGCCACCTGATTGTTCAACGAAATCGTCTAAACTCATTCTAGAGCGTGGTCTTCTTCTTCCTCGTATTTGGTCGAGTTCCTTTTTCCACCAACCTTTAGGAGGCTTGGTAGGGTCTTCTGAGGAATACTCTTCACCATTCATAAAAGCGTTATACATAGGTGCATAGAATATAGATTTATCTACAGGTAAATGAGATAAGTTGTTCATAAATTTTCTCCATGGATAATCTAGTGGGTTATCAATGTTGTAAAATCTTAAAAAGTCTGATTCTACTGCTCCCCATTTAGAGATTATATCTATATAGGAGAAACTTATTTTGGGCCGTCTTCGTCTCCTTCTGACTCGACAGTCTCTTCATCTTCAGAACCTATACCGTATTCATCTAAAAGCCAATTTAAAAGAGCTTCAAGCTGTGGCCATGTTGCTCCCCCATCAATGATTTCGTCCATTAATGTTTTTCCCAATAAAGATTCAAGCCAATCTGGTACATAATTACTTGGTAATCCTCCATCTTCATCCATGAATCTCATTTGAGCAAGAACTACTCTTGCGGGAATTTCAGCTGATACGCTATATTCTTTATCGTTTAACTTAAAGTTAAGTTCACCTTTGTCTGCTTCCTTTAAGGCAGCATCAAAGTCTTTCATTTTTTGTTCGTCAGGCATCCTCACCTCTCCTATAATCCATTATTTAATTTATTTAGTTAATGTCGAATACGTCACTATCGTTTGTATTGTCAACGATTCTAAACAAGTCAGTAAACTGATTTGTTGATTGTAACGCTTTTGGTTTGAGTACTTTAAACTCAACTGCTATTACGACTTTCTGTGGGGCTTTTTGATGAGCCATTGAGAAAGCTCCAACGTTTACAGAACGTGGAATTTCTACATGTCTATCTGCTCCAGCAGGACCATCTACAATTAATAACAATGATTTTTCATCAAAGTCATCAGTTGCTGGTGGTTTCAAACTATCGTAACCAGTCGCGTAGTCAGTGGTATCATTCTCTGTGAATGTTCCGCCGCCTAATGCAACTTGTAAGTTAGTCATACCAGACTGAGCAAGCTCACCTGTTAGTCTAACTTCTTGTGCTGTCTTAAATGTAGCAATTGGGTCTATTTCTTCAGCAACCATTATGTCTTCAAATGTTTTATCCATTTCAAGAGTCCAACCGTCTTCTGAATATCCTACGTCTACCCAGCCTGAAGCAGGGTCAGCCCATGCTCCAGAACCATTATCTGCTGGAAAGGCTACATAGTCGCCTCCACCTGCAGTATTGCCATCATTTGCAATGGCAGCTACGTAAAGTACACCAGTTCCGACAATAACTTCAGATATTGTACCATTTGTACTTGGCATAATTTATCTCCTGTTATTCTTCTTCGCTTATACTATCTTGCAAGATACTCTCATCTTCATAAGAGTTCTCATTGTCAGCTTCCCACGGAGCATCATCAGTTTCATTGTCTTCCGCTGAAGACTCTGAATCAGCTTCAATAAGTAAAGGATAAGCATCTCCTTTGAGATACCAATTTTTTTCCTTTAACCTATTCCAGTCAGATTCTCCAATCTCAACCGCATCATCTTGAGTAAAAATATAACCAGACACTACATCTCTCGCTTTATTGCGATTAAATAGCGGGTGTAATTTTACCCAAACTTTATTATTTTCATTTTTCATATCTATCCTATACAGCTCTATAAGTCATTGCCAAAGCGAATGAATATCTTCCTAGTCCTGTTCCAACTTCCTCAATTCGAGTAGGGAACTGAACTACGTCAAAACCATAAATTTTGGCTTTAGTACTGGACGTATCCGTTACTACATACCCATTAGCATAGTTGAATGCAGCTTGAATCGTAGCATTTGCTAAAGACATTGCTGCACTGTAATCTGCAAAAGGCTTATCATTACTTGAACCACCCCATCTTCCTGCATATGCTTCCATTGGAAGTAGTGCTGATTGTATATGAGCTTCACTTCTAGGATTAATTAAAGCTCCACCAGCTCTAAACATGACTAAAAAAGGTAAGTTTGCATTTCGTGGAAGCCTTGTGGCAATATTAGTTCCACATATATCTGTTATTAGAGTTTCATTTAAAGCCCACTCTCTTGCAATAATCTCTGCATCAGGTGGTACTAACTGGCTTTGGTCTCTAGTATTTGGCATAAGTTTATGTTAACACCTAAAATCCTGCAAATGGGTCATCTAGGTCTAAATCATCATACTCGTTTTCTGCATCTTCTTGTCTCATTCGAGTATTAAAAGCATCTGATTTGAGTGCTAGGCTAGCTATGTATCTCTGTATCCCTACTAGTGTTGTATCAGGCGTAAACGGAACTCCTTGAGATATAGAAAACTCTTCATGTCTTTTTCTAGCATGTTCAATGTAACCCTGTTTTAAAAAACCTTTACTCATTACAAGCTCTGTTGCATCTACTACTTCTAAGTAAACAGTCTGTTTATTTATTTTTCTACCATTCTCTACAGCACCAATAACTTGAGAAAATGCTTTTTCTTGTTTTTTCTTAGTTTCTATTCCTCCAATTTTTTTAACTATGTCATCATAAACAATATTTCCAGAGGTAGGAATTAATCCATTGTCGTCTATTGGTCTAGGGTCTCCAGCTCTGGCTTCATCTAAACTTGAGCTTCTAGGAGTTGAACCTGATTTTTTCTTTCTTTTACCACTAACATTAGGTAAGTCACTAGTGTCAACGTTTAGAGCATCATCACGAAATGCACCAAGTGTGTTAAAGTTAGTTTGAATTTGATTCCTAATTTCATCTGGAGATTTAATTTTCATTTTTCCAGATGCACCGTATTCAACAGCATCAACATCTAAAATTGCTCTTAAGTGAGCTTTATCATTAAGTAAAGCAACGAAATCTCTAAAAGTTGGTTCACCATCTCTTAATCTTTTGACCATTCTTTCATCGACTTCGTCAAATGTTGTTGTGGTAGCACTTTTTCTTTTACCTTTGCCCATTCCCATTTTTCCAAATCTATCCATATGTTGTAATAAAGCACTAGCAATAGCGTCAGCATTTCCTATTAGTGACATTATGTCTTCACCTCCACCAACTTGTGCAATACGTGCTCGAGCCACATCGAATGCTTCAGTTACTGCTTTGTGAGCTGCATTATCAAGTGCTACTTCATCTACTGAGCCTTTTGCCATTTCTCTAAATTTTTGTTTAAAAGTAAATATAAATTCATTTCTTACTTTTTCGCCCTGAGCTATTAGTCCAAGTTGAGAAAGTTTTCTTGTCGCCATATCAGGTGCTGCCTCAAGTACGTCATCACCAAGGTCACTTAAAATTAACCTATCTAGGTCAATACCATTTCTAATAAGTGAATACGGAGCAACATTGTAAGTTTCACCATCTACTTGTGTATACCTTCCTAGCTCTTTACCCTTCTCTCTAAATAAATTAGATGCTTGTCTTTCTACTTCAAAGAAGTTACCTTTTGAACTACCTCTGAAATCAAAATCATCAATAGCTTTTGCAAAAGGCTCCCTGTTAATATTATTTGTGCTTTTTTTAATGTAGCTGCTTCTGCCACCAAAAATAGCTGGAGTTAGTATGTCATCTAAAATTTCTAAGCTATTTGTATCTATACCTATATCTGCTGCACTAAGTATTAAATTTCCATTCTGAGTTTTTAATGCACCTGCTTTATTTGTTTTAACTGTGGCAGCTAAGTCGTCTAGTACCATTTTGGAATCTCTGGTTGCTGTTGCTGAAGATATTTTCATAGCTATTGAAGCATCGTCTTTTAAAAATTGTGTAGAACCAGACAAACTGTTTCTATCCATATCTTTTTTAAATTTCTTGCTATTCATTAAGATACCAAGGTCAGAACCACTCATTCTAAATTTTTGACCTCTTGATACTCCTTCTCCTAAACCTATTGTTTTTGCTGCATTCATTGCACTCCTATAGATAAACAAACTGGGAACAAAAGTAAACATATCTGTTCTTTCATGTAATGAACCTCTTTTATCTGTAGCAGGTCCTCCGAACTCTATTTGATAAGCATCTCTTTGATTGTCAGCATATTTGGATTTGGCTGTCTTGCCACCAAAATCAACATAAAAAGAGATAAGACTTTTCTTATTTTTTAAATCTGGCTCAAGTGAATGTATAGCTCTTTGTATGTGACTTCTGGTGGGTACGTAATTATGACGTTGTCTATTTGCAGTAAATGTGGTGCTAACAGTACCACTTATATTTATGTCTGAATTAGGTATTTCAACTTTTTTACTTTGGTATTTCTTTTTTTTAATTTGTGTAGTTTCTACTAGTTCTACTTTTCCTGGTTTAGACCTAGAGGATGGTCTAAAAGACTTTAAGTCTTCATCTGATATATCTCCATCTACAAAGCCATCTCTGACCCATCTTCTTCTTTTGGTTGTACCCTGAACAATTAAGTCACCTCTAAGTTTTCTTGCAGCTTGTCTAACTTTACCACTCTTGCTTAAATCAGTTCCGTTTCTAGCTTTCTCTAAAAGTGTGCTTGCAATTATATATTGAATTTGACCTGACTTCAATTCTGCATGATTAGTTAATGGTGTATTTTTTATAACTTCTGACGCAGCTTTCATCATTTCTCCTGCTGCTCCAACTAATTCTTCATGAGTAGCATTTCCCGCTGCACCAAAACCATAGGTCACTCCTTGTCCTTCTACTAAAAAATCAAAATACTCCTCGTCAAGTGAATCTACAAGGTTGTCTAACTCTTTTGCTGTCGTTGTTGCTGCTGATGATACAGTTACTTGACCCTCTTCAGATGTGTAAGATGTTGTTTTTATATTGTCTGGATGATGTATTTGCTCTATGTTTTGAGGCTTTCTTACTTTTGATGACATAATTTCATCTAAGTCAGCCTTTTGTATTAACTGGTCTATTTCTTCAGGAGTGTAATTTTTTGTAGAATAAGCAGAAAGTATATCATCATGTTTTCTTAAATCAGCAAAACTTTCATCTCCTCTTAAAGCTTTTTGAGCTCTGGCAGTAGCATATGGGTCTGGAGCATTTGCTACAGCAAGTGCATGTGTACTTCTTTGCCACTTGGTTAATGGACTATTAATTTTTGTTAACTCTCTCTGCATAGCCATGTCCATTCTTTTAGGATTAATTTCTAACTTGGCTCTAAATAAAACTCTATCCATATATGAAAGAGCTCTCTTTGAAGCTCTACCATAGGCTACATTCATAGCCCTACCGCCAAGTCCACCAATGTCAGGAGCAAGGGAACTAAATGCACTATTCATAACTTTAGCTGCACCCTTGAAAGAAAAACGTCTAGCTACAGATTGACCTTCTCCATTCATTTGTCTTATAACTGCATCTTTGGTGTTACTTGTATCTAAAAAGTCATAACCAACACCACGTATTTTGCTAGTTTTAATTCCTGTGGCTGCCCCTATGTCACCACCAATTTTAAGACCCCTATATAGTTTTTCTTTAGGTTGTTTTAATTGTCTTGAAGAGCTAAACAAAGCCATAGTTATTCTCTATGAAGCAAGCTTAAATTTTTATAATATATTCCGCCATCTCTTTTTCTAGCTTCTGTAACACTTTGTATTTCATAATATTTAGTTCCGTCAAATATTCTATCTGAAGCTTTTACGTCAGTATTTCCAGGAACTACACATCCAAAAGTTTGTACTACTGTGTTTCTTCCGTCTCTATTTTCTGATTCACTTGTTTTAATTAACCTACATTTGACAGCTGAAGAAGTATTTACCCAAGAATCTGATTCAACACCTCTTTCATCTACAGTTACTCCAGCAGTTCGCTGTATCGTTATTGTGTCTATTAAATGTCTTGTATTGAAATGTGCTGGCATATCATACAAAAAACTGTCTTCTAAAAGGAGCTAACAAAGACATGTCAGTTCCTGTGAGAACAGCTGTAGAGTTGAGATTTAAAGAACCTGGATATTGTATAGAATAGTCACCTATTCTTTGACTATCTCCTAGTGTGAAGTTAGAAACTTCTGTTGAAGATTGTCCTTGTACATCCCCAGCTTCTTGTTGTGATGCGATTATTAAAGATGATTGTAGTAGTCTTGCAGATGCTCTTTCAGATACTGCTTTAAACTGTATCGGTAACTCTGGTGAATTACCTGAGCCTCGTGGATAATATCCAGCATTATAGGTAACTACTATATTTTGAGGTTTAGCATAAGACCATCTCATGCCTACTTTTTGAAGTCTTCCATTTGAAAAAGATACAAAGTCTTCTTCATTACCAGCTGTTAGTGTAAAACCATCTTCAACGACTGATGTTATTGAGTTAACAGGAAGATGAGTTAAAAATAATTCTTTAGTTTGGTCACCTGTAAAAGTTTCAACTTGAGTTGTTTGTTCTACGTCATAACCGACGTACTCTTTAATTACAGAATCAGCTAATGGAATTATATTATTAGTAAGATGAGACTCTAAATCAGAATCAATATCAAACTGCATATATGCTTCTACATTAGTAGCAGTACAGAAAGCCATTTTCTAGAGCTCCTGTTTTACTTGTCTGTTGATTTAGTGTCTGTTACTTTGACGGATTTATTCTCAACTGGTTTTTGTGCTTTTTTAGCAGGAGCTTCTTTGTTTTCAGAAGCTTCTTTTTTAGCAGGAGCTTTCTTAACTTCTAAAGCACCTTGTTCTTTAAGCCACTCTGTTGGATATTCCTTACCAGCTTTAGCAATTAAGTCTGCTTGTGCTGTAGGTAAATCAGCAGGTGAACCTTTCCAGATTTTTCCGTCAGGTAATTTATAAACGTTTTGTTCTAATACTTTGTACATAATAATTAATCCTACCTTATCTCTTGCGAATTTTTGGTTTTTTATTCCTCTTCGGTTTCGGCTTGTTGTAACTCATTTATATTCTCCGTTGTTGGTTTGATTTTAACTCTAAAAGATTCAATAATATCTTCAGATGTTTTAAAAAATTCTTTACTTCTTTTTATAAGTCCAAAAGGTTGTAAATCTCTTTCAAACATTTTCTCCTCCAATTGTTTTTGGGGTTAGTACGAACTAACCCCAAGAAACAAATAATCTCAATTACATATTTGTAATTGTGCAGAATGCGGTTGGTCTATAAATTGCAAAACCCATACGCATTGTTAATCTAATTGCCAATTGATTCTTCGCAAAGAAGTCTGAATGGCTATCAGATACAGCAAGGTCGACGTTTTCTCTCATTATTACTTGAGCAGCGTCGCCTCCGCCAAATTTACCCACAAGTACTGTTCCAGCAGCAATAGCTGTTGAAGGTACTACTTGAAGACCCCAAATTCTTGGAGCTGGGTTATCACCAAATCCGCCAGCTACTACAAACAATGGGTTCTTTGAACCGCTTGTTGTAACATCTGAAACTGATGTGACAAGGTCATACCAGTCTGATGGATGTAAGACGATTGCATCTGGTTCTACAAATGCATCTTTCCTAATTTCAGTGATAGCTTGATAAATTTGACCTAATTTTCCAAGTTCCCCACCATATGGGTCACCTGTATAGTCAAATGTATTAATTCCTGACTTGTTTAAAACACCTGTCAAGTTAGGTGCGGAACCATTTCCGTTAAGGAGTTGGTTGTCCATGTTTAACTTCATCATTGTTGACAATCTGGAGTTAACATAACCTTGGATTCCAGCAACATCACTTAGAAGCTCGTCAGTTACAGGCAAGAATGTAGCCATCTTTCTGATGGATTCTGTTCTTTCTGTAAAAGCTAAAGCACCTTCATTAGATGTACTAATGTCTGCGGCTTCAGCAACTGAACCAGCATTGTTTGTGAATGTTGTTTCTTCAAGATAAACATATGCATTTTGTGTTGTTTGAATTTGGTCAAACAATCCAATAACGCTGTCTGGATTTCTTAAAGCGGTTTCCAGGATACCAGGAGCTCTTAAGCTCTCTGGAGCGTAACCTGTTGTATTCAAAGTTGTTTTAAATTCAACATTTGAATCTACACCTTTAACACCATTGTTTACATATGCTTCATAAGCATTTGTATTTACTAGGTGTTCTCCAATAGATTTTGGAGCTTCCATTCCTGATACTTCAGGTTGTGGAACAGTGTTGACAGGTTCGTTAGCAATTTCCATTGCTTTTTCGTTTGAAACTTTAGCTTCTTCGACTTTTAAATCATCAACAAGTCCAGCTAGTTCAGAGTTGAGACCTTTGATTTTCTCTTTGGCCTCAGGTGTGTACTTGCCGTCCTGAGATGCGTCGAATACGCCTTTAAGTTCTTCACGAGATTGAGCGATTTGCTCTTTTATCTCATTTGATTTCACGATATTCTCCTGTGATATTAATTTATACTTCTATTTCGATATCCACAGTTTCAGCTAATAATTGTTGACTCTCTATCCACTGTGCGTCAAATTCCTCATCAACTAAGTCTTCTTCCTCTTCAGCAGTTTCAGTAGTTTCAGCTACAGGAACTAGTTCTTCAGTTTCGACTACTTCAACTTCAACAGCTTCAGTAGCTTCTTCTTCTATAACTTCTTCCTCAACTTCGACTTCAACAGTTTCAACATCGGGAGAACCCTCTGCTTCAACTTCAACTTCTGATGAGATAGTCTCTTCAGCTTCAGCTATTTCATCATCAGAATAATTTCCAATAAATGAATCAATTTCTTGACTAGCCTCTGTAAGGTATTCTTGCACTGCGCGTAAAGCGTCAGTAGCTTTTATTCCCATTTTCCTTCCATCCTTAGCACGTAACATCGCAATGGCGTTAGCTCGTGCCATTAAGTCGTCCAATGCAGCAAGCACATCTTTGACTTGTTGTGAGAAAGTTAATTTCTCAACATCTTTTTCCTCTACTTCAGCAGAATTCTTTTCCTCTTCTTCTCTCATAGATTTCTCTATAGAAGCAAGGTAAGCTGGGTGGTCTTTGCAAGGCATGTACAAAACTGTACCATCGTGCTCATGCTCGTGACTACCAGAACAACCTAATTCTTTAGCTCGTTCTTCAGCTTCTTCCGCTGTTTTGAATAAATCTTTTCCTGAATATTTTTCTTCAGGCATTTCGTCCTCAGACTCAGAATTAACTTCATCCTCTGGTTCTTTTGAAATTTCTTTTAGTAAATCATTGTTAGACTTTATAGCCATAGTATAAGTTTCTTGATTTGCTCCTACTAAAACTGGTGATACTTCAAAGACTGTAAGTCCTTTTAGATATCGAGCATCAATTTCTTTTTCGCCATCTTGAAACGTACCTCTTTCACTATCATCTACTTTATAACCAAATGACCATTGCTGTAAGTCGCCCATATTTTTTACAATGTTGTATGCTTCTTTTCCAGATTCAGTGTCCATAAAGAACTCTCCTTCAAAAGTAGCTTTACTACCATCTTCTATTATTTTTCCTTTTCCGATTGGCATGTCCCACTTGTGAGCCCATACCATAGGAACTGAACCTGATTTAAATCCTGATTCTATTGCACCCGGAAGAACAATATCACCATCTGAATCTAAGTTGTTAAATACTGAAAATACAGCACTTACTTTCCCTTCTGATTCTTCTTTAAACTCTAGGTCTATACTTTTTAATTCTCTATTTGACATGTCGTTAGAATACTCCTACTAAGTTATGTAACTATAATATCAACTAGAAGCCAAATTATGTGTCTTTTCCTTGGTAATATCTTTTATAACTCTAAGCATAGATATTGGCATCACAACACTTCTATCTGTTCTTTTATGTGAACCATCTTCCATTATTGCCCATACCATCATAGTTGCAGTTTGTTTTTCATTATTAACAGAAGTTACAATACCATGAACTGTAGAAGGTGGGTCTGGGTCCTTTTTTATTGACCAAGAAACAGATTGACCTACTTTAACACTAGAAGCTTTCATCCCACTCTTTTTAGATGAGAGAGGGTGAGAAGAAGGCAACAAGTCTGTATCGTAAGGCTTTCTCTTAAATCGTCCTGTACGCAAAGCGTGTAAGAACCCATTAACTCTCGCTACTCCCCACTGTTCAGGACCAGTAACATTACCTCTCACTGAACCAGGGTTTGTTCGATAAGCACCGACACCTCTATTAAAAACCCTTATAAGAGTACTTAACCTTACGGTGTACTTTGGATTTTTAGCATTGTGTTCCTTAAGTTTATTAGTGAGTGTTTTTTTAATAGTCCCACTAACTTTAGAAAGGTAGAATTCATCAATCATTTGTTTTTGATATTCTAAAGATTTCTTTCGTCGTTCTCTGACTAATTTCTTTCTTTCATTAATTTCTGCTTTCATTTTAGGAACACCTATATTTAGAACACCACCCCATTTGATTGCTGCAATAACACCATTTAATCTATTATCATTTTGATGTCTGCCCATGTAACGTTCTCTTCTTTTTACCCAGTTAAGTACTGATTCACTTCTGTCTCCAGATTGATATTTAGACCATCTACTGTAAGCATCATTACCTGTAAAAGATGTTGGCGGATTACCACCGTTACCTGCTAGTCTCCAAATTTCTGGCCAGTTTTCTTTTAAATCTTTTGCATATGAATATGAAAATTGTTTGTATTTAGAATTTGAAATCCTTATCGCCATATCATCTCCAGAGCTAGGGAAATTAGTTCTATCTTTTTTAGGTTTTTCTTTCTTTTCTGAAGGATTAAACATTTCAGATTCTTTTTCATATAAAACTTCAGCTTCTTCAAGTGATACTTTTAATTCATCTACAGGTTCAAAATCTTTTTTCATAGAAGCTAAAAACTTTTCTGCCTCTTCTCTAGTTTTAAAACATTCTACAACTTTGTTATCTTCGTGTTCTAATACACAGTAAGCACCACTAGGCATTTGAGCAATATATTTTTCTTCCCCCCTAGGTTCTTCTGTTCTTTGTACTCGTGGCTCCCTAGAAGATTCAGGAGGTACAGCAGTTGAATCTAATATTGCTTTCGATTTAGGGTCTTCTCCGTCATACATGACTCTATCTCTTTCTAATAAAGGTTGACCCTCTTCGTTTATTTGAATCATATTAAGAGGTCTTAAGTAAATATCATGCCTATCATCTGTTTCAAGACCCACAACTCTTCTTGCTTCTCCTATTGTTATCCATCCACCTTGAACACCTGTATTAACTCTTTTATAAAGTTCGTCCATGTCTTCCTGCAAAGCTCTAACTTCTTTTACATCGTATTCACATATGTATTCTTTTTCACCAAAGTCTGGTAAGAGTAATTGATGTGTTAGTTCATTTGCAACAGTTTTCCATAAAGGAATAAGTTTTTGTTCAGTAAAGAATTCTCTTAATTCACTTGTATTATTATACGTGGCCGAATCCAGTCCAGCTCCGAGTCCAGCGAGAATTGCTGGGACACCTAAAACTGCTGATATTCTCTCTTCTGGGAGTCTTCTTAGTTCTTGTAGTTTCATTTGGTCTGGAGAGAAAGATACAACATCTACATTCATAGAACCCGATAAGACCATTGGCTGTCCTCTATTTGCACCACCAAATTTTTGTTTATAAGACTCAGAAATAGCTTCAGCTTCTTCTCTTGTTGGTCCACCCATGGCATCGTTTCTAGGGGAAAGTACAACTCCTGGTACAGCCATATTGTGTAATAAAGCAGCTGACCATTGTCCAGCAGCTTCGTCTCCAAGAATTTCTCTTAAAACACCTTTAAGTGGAGCATGTCCTCTTCTATGGTCATTAGGGTCAATACCTTGTCTTATGTGAACAACATCATCATATGGTAAATCTAATGCATTACCACTTCCATGAACAAAATACTCATAGTGCGTTATTAATTCTTTATCGTTGCCTCTTACTTGAACTAAACTTGGCATTAGTGGTACTAATTGAACTACTTCTCCTTTTGTATTTCTATTCTTGTAGAGAAAAGCATCTCCTACTGTGTTTAAAGCTAAAACAATATAATGACTAATAAGTCCAGATGACATATAGGGATTAGGCCTTCTCCATAAATCAAATAAAGGGTGTTTGAAGTCTACATCTCTGTTACCAGCTTCGTCCATTTTAACAATTTGTAACATTGGCTCTGAGAAAGCTGTTGATAATACATTTAGACAAGCAATAACAGCTGAGTTTGCAGAACCATCACCAATTTCTTCTAATTGTTTTGTTTCCCAAAATCCAGAAGTAGTATTGTAACCATATACTGATGAATCCAAACCGTAGTTCTGATTATATCTACCCTGTGCTTTTTCTCCACCAGAGTTAGGTCTAATTATATCTACAATTCTTTGAAATCTACTTTTATTTTCTTGTTCCATTAAAAAGCCTGCCAGGTTCTTTTGTTTTGCAGATGTTGTGCTCCTAAAGCTAATGCATCTACCATATCATCATGAGCACCAAGCGGGAACGTCAAAAGTTCCCTCTCTAAATCAGGTACCCATGCTGCATCAGCTCGAAACAACACATCTCCTGCCTCCATCCTAGCCGATAATGGCAAAGCCTTTGTTATTTTATCCTTATCAGCAGAAACTTCTATAACTCTCAATCCACTCCTTTGAGCCATTTGCGTAAAGGGTTTTGATAAACCTTGTTTTTCTAATAAAACATGTTTCCAATTATATCTTCTGTACATGTCTCTAATTGCTGGAACAACATCAGGTCCTTCAACTTTTATTCTTTGAACGTCATTAACAAATATTCTCATATCTGGTGTCTGAGCGAAGCTCACAATTGCTGTGTAGTCAGAAGCATCTGCTGTTGTAACTGCAATATCTGCAGCACCAAAAAAACTTAACTGTTCTGGATTCCATTGAGTTCCACCACCTATCCATAAATTGTTTGATTTAATTGAGTAGTATGCAAACCACTCTGGTTTAAACATGGCTTGTCCAGATTCAACAAACTCTGCCATATACTCTTGAGCAAAAACAATAGAACCTACTTCTGCTTTAGCACTCTCTAATTCCTCTGGGTCAATACTAGGGTTATCTAAAGTTGAAAATTTAAATCTTTCCCAGTTTGGTAATTCGTTTGCTGTTTCCCACAAATCGTAAAACCAATTACCAACGCCCATAGGAGTACTAATAAATAACGCTCCACCTTTTCTTTCAGTCAGTGTTGGTCTTAATACTTCTCTCCATACTTCTGGCTTTATAAATGCAGCTTCGTCCATAACTAAAAAGTCAAGACCTTCACCTCTTAGACGTTGTGGATTATCAGCAGATTTAGCACCTATATATCCACCGTTCGGAAAATGAACTTCCATATTAGCAAGTGATATTTTAGGTCTTATTTCTTCGGGAAATGAATAGGCTGCATTTTCTATTGCTCTCCAGCCAACTCTAGCAATTGCAAAAGTAGGTGCAACCCACCAAGCTCTTTTTCCAGCTAAGGCATTTTCTAAACACAGTTGTACGCCTAATCTAGTTTTACCAAATCTTCTTCCTGCACAAAGAATTTTCCAACGACTATCAGATTGTGCAACTTTTTTCTGCGCTTCATGCAAAGGAGGTAGTTGTGCTACATATTCGTTTGACACTTAATTTAAGTACTCTGCTTTTCTTCTTTTTAAATTAGTCATAGCTTGTTCTAGTGTCGTTATGTTTTGTTGCCAAGCTAAATGTTCTTCGGGATTCTGAAGTTTATGAGGTTCCATTAAACACAAAGCCCAATGTTGAGCTTCTAGTTTTTTAATCTCGTTGTTAATAATATTTTCTTTTTCTTCCTCAGTAATAAGTTCGTAATTGTATTCTCTCATTGTTACCACCTAAATTTCTTTTTCTTTGCTTTCTGATACTTTTCATAAGAACTAACAGATAAATCAGAGGGGTCTTTTTCCCACTCAACATCCACAGGGGTTTCAAACATAACATTTTTTGATATCTGTCTTAACATGACTGACTGACATTTAGGACAATTAATCTCTGGATTAATGTCTATCTTGTGAATAATTTCACTAACTAGTCCACAATGTTCAGCTAAACATTTATAATCGTATCTAGGCATATCTCCCCAAGTAAGCTCTTACAAATTTAGTGTACTCTCTTTTTGCTCCAGATATAGTTTTACCATCAAAAATATCGTGATGATACTTACAAAATATAGCTACATTACCTTCACTGTTTGAAATATCCCTGTTCATACCACCCATACCAATACCTGTAATATGAGCCATTTCTAACCATTGAGTTGTATCACATTCTGGCCATTCACATTTATTTTTAGCACGTTTTAAAGATTTTTCTCTGAGCTCTGATTTATTAATTTTACCAGTGCCTTCTCTTTTTTTTTGACCCATTCCAGATACGCCATGTGATTTAGAACGACGTTGTTTGAATTCTTTATAACTTTCGTTTTCTGGGTCCCATTCCACTCTAGGCATTTAAATATTCTAACAGCTCTTTGTTATAGATACAGCTCTCCTAAGAGAGCCGATGATGGGAGGAGGTCGGTGTGGATGCCGACTGATTTAATATTACCTCTTTAGCCTCTGTCTAGTGGTATTGAAAAAGAGAAAGCCACCTCACAGGATGGCCTTATTCTCTTTTGAAAAGTATTCTCACTACAGCGTTAGCCGTAGACGAATATAGTTACATTATAACTTAATTATGAAGCTAACTTATTCTGTTTTAGACTTTTTAATTCTAAACGAGTTGCTTCAAACATCTCTTCCCACATTGGTTGGAAATAACCTACTGGTCTCAATTGGTCATATTGTCTAGCTATTCTTACAGCTTTCTGCATTAATTTAAATCCAATATTATCCCAAACTTTTTTAGCAAGGTGATAATTAAATTTTCCTTCCATTGCAATTATTGTTCTAAACGAAGCTATAACTGGAACGAGTACTGCCTGATGTAATACATATTCCATTTCTTTATCTTCATCAATAAACAATGTTTGATTCTTATTGTTTTTCCATGCAGAAAATATAAACGGATTGTCATCATTAGTTTCCCCTGTAGCATCGCACCACATTGGATAAGCAGTTTCTTGTACGTAGTCTTTAAATCTATAAATATCTTTTAAACTAGATTTAAATTTCTTGTAGTTGTCATATTGTTCTTCATACTTATCTACAATTTTATTCTTACCACCATAGGCAAGCATCTTTGTATTAGGTTCAATCATAAGTTCTGTTCCATCTTTTATCAATGAATAAACTGTTGATATGATATCTCTAACTTTTACAGTTCCATCATCTCCTTGAAAATAAACTATTGCATCTTCGTATGGAGTATTTTTAAAAGCGTCTTTAATCCACTGAAATTGTCCTTTATGATTTAATAATGATTCATCACTAACTTGCAAAGAATTATTTAAACCAATAGAAATATTTAATCTAGTTGACTCATCTTTGACACCAGTCATTATGAAAACTCTTACAAACCTATCTTTTGGTATTGTATTCAATTCATCTCTTATAGCACCGTAGAGATGTCCTCCGTTAACAATGCCGTCTTCATCTGACAATGTAATGGTTATGGAATCATCCTCGACAACTGCGCTATCAGCTAGTATATGAATACCTAAAGAGGCAAACATAAATAAGTCTGGTATTTGTTTTTTTTCTGTAATAGCATTTACTAGTTCTTGATATGAACTTTTATCAGCTACTTTCTTTCTAGGGTTTGGTGTATCTGGTAATTCTTCAGCCTCTGCCAAATCTTTACAGCTAATATACCCATAGTATTCTTTAACATTCTTATCAGTTAAGGAAGTTAATGTACGAATTGCCTGAATAGGCAACGTGATTTTAGTATTACTCATTTTATTCTCTTTCTTTATTGAGATATCTTTCTGATAATCTCTCTTAACACACAACATTTGTTGGTGTAATCTACACTATAACTTTATTATGAAGTTAAGTTACTTTGTTTTAGATTTTATATTGTAATGTCTTTCTAAATATCTTTCTAAAAAATATGTAATGTTAGAGTTTCTGAATTCTGATGGTACAGATATGTATTCTACAATTTGTTTCTTTCTGTACATAGCCAAAACACTTTCTTTTAGCTTAAATCTGAAACCTTTGTAAATAATATCTTGAACCATTGTTATATAAATATACCATATCTGTTTGGTATTTAAAAAAAACGAAAGCCGCCTCGAAGGGCGGTCTTTTCGCTCTCTTAACATCAGGGCAATGATGTGTAGAAATATAATTTTAACATATTTGAAACATATAATATACTTTTTATACAAAATGTATGATAAAGTATTTAACTTATGTACGATTTACAAAGTTATTTAGGGAAGATGTCTTCTGGTTTTGTTACTGAAAAAAAAATAAAACAATCGAAATTCGGAAAACCTAAAAAGAAAAAAAGAAATAAAGTTTCCTCACAAGCAAACTTTCATCAACAGTTTCACGTTAGCTGGAAAATAACGGAAGACGACTTACCTTAAGCTTTTAAGTCTTTTAAATTGATGCGGAATAAAATTATATTCTTCATCTAACCAAGTAAAAAACTCTTCCAATGTGTATTTACCTACAATAAATGGAAAGTCATTTTCTTCAGGTGTAACCTCCCAGTAATATTTACGCTTTTTCTTGAAACTCCGTCTGTAATCGTTGTTCTTTGCGTATTGCTCTTCGTTCTCGTTCAGACTTACCACCCCAAATACCAAATCTTTCTTTTCTTTCTACTGCGAATTCTAAACATACTTTTTTAACTTTACAAGAATTACAAATTGCTTTTGCTTTTACTGTAGAACCACCTCTGTCTGGAAAAAACAAGTCCTGGTCGTGTTTCTGACACTCTCCGTCCTTATACCAGTCAGGTACACTTAATAATTCTTGCAGCGGAATGAAATTACTCATTGCCCTTATACTATATAGCTTTCCTAAATCATAATAGGACTAACAATAACCATATAATGACCAACCTAAAGGCCCTTGTTTTTAGTGTTTTTCCACCTTTAGTGTAGTTGGAGGCGTAAAAATTTTTTTATTTCATGCCTTGTTGAACGCCCGTTGTTTTTGGAGATATTTGTGTGGGGAGCTTAGTCGCCGTACTCAACGCTAAACTTGATTGGCTCTCCACCCTCCCCGCCTATCTCTATGGCTGACCTCTTACCCCATTTCTTAGGAAAACTTCGCTCTAACCACCACGCACTGGCTTGCCAGCTGCCATTATCTGCAGCTCGCCTGATATTACGTATGTGAGCACCCTCGGCTTCAGCTCGCGCTCGCTTTACTGCCTCCGAAAACTCCGAGTACATGTTAACAACCTCAATCTTTACAGCCTCCTGTGTTGCTGGTAAGGAAGAGTCTGGAGACGGTAGGGCTTTATCTTCCTCTATAATGTCGTCCATTTCGTCACCCTTCTTCATCCATTCATAGAAGGTAGAGGGGGAAATACCAGCCATAACAGCTGCATCTTCCTGATAATAGCCTAATTTAAGCCAATTACACACATCCTCTATAAGATTGGGGGATATTTTACTTTTTCTACCCATAATGAGGTAATTTTAACATAAGTGCCTAGTTGAAATGGCATTCAAAACGAGAAAATTTGTGCACGGTGCTTGGGTTTACCCTTGATAGTTGTTTTTTGATTTGGAACCCCCCCTAGGGTCTCACTCATTACAGCTAGACAAGTAACAGTATCTAATAATTAGATATTGTATAATTATATAAAAGGAGATACTAATGACTATGCCTAACATAATAAATAATAATAAAGAAGTGCTTATTGATACCGAGGAATTGGAGAAAGCATTTACAGTAGTGGCTAAACTGTTGACTCTTAAAGATACAGAAGAGTTGCATAACAAGTTTGTTGTTTCAGTCAAGAGAAGAATGAATGACAATATCTACTCTACAACAGTAGAGCTAAATAACATGCTTGATTCTGCATATAAGCCAGAGAGTCAATTATAAATAACTAAAGAAAGGATATCTTATGGATATGCAATTAATACAAGCAATTGTGATTACTGCTGTGTCAGTGTTCATGGTTGTACAGTTACTTAATAATATATTTCCTAAATGGAAAGAAGTTATTGGGTTAACTAAGTAGATAGATAGACAGCATGCAAATGAATAGTGTGCTGTCTGGTGTGTCTATATATAGAAAGGAACAGACATGAATGGTGCCCAACTTTATGAACTATGGAAAGCAGAGAAAGATAAGGTTATGGAAGGTAGGATAGAAAGTATGAGTGAATCAGTAGAACAGAAAGGTGTAGTAATACTAGACTTTGAAACAACTGGTGCAAACATTACTAATCACCCTGACAAGAAATGGGGTTACTTTAAGGGTAAGACTTGGTATGACGCTATACAAATAGCATTAATAGATACATCAGTACTAGATAGCTCAACCAAATCTGGTTACAAAGAATACTCATGGAGACTTATGCCTCATAAGGATTATCACTCAAGAAAGGACTGGGCTACATCAATACATGGTCACTCAAGAGATGAGTACCTACTAAGAACAGACTTAGTTAACTTCACAGATATATATCCAGAACTAGCAAGAATACTCAATGATAAAACAGTAGTGGCACATAATGCCTTTGGATTTGATAAATCAGTACTAGAACAGATGGCTGAGAAGTACAATGTAATCTTACCAGTATTCAATTGGAGAGATACTAAAGATGAATTAGTCAAGATGTATCCACAAAGAAAGCATTCACAAAAAGCAGTAGCAGCTTGGATGGGATTTGATAATGACTTTGAGGGGCATGATGCATTAGTGGATGTACAAATGCTTACTAAAATCTATCACAGAATAGAAGAGATTAAAACTAAATCAGATGACTTTTACTTTGTTTAATTAGTCGATGTCCTGAGCAAGACATAAAACTGCTTACATACTATGAGCTCACCAAATTGGTGGGCTTTTTTATTGACATAAAGAAAGGAAGGTAACTCATGAGTCCATGGAAACTATTTCTATCTAGTTTCTTTCAGGTATGCGTAACTATGGTTCACCCCAATAACGAGTTTGGTGAAGCAGTAGGTTGCGAATGTTATGAGATTAATGGAATACCAGTATTCGACGAAGCGTAAAAGAAAGGTAGGACTTATGTTCCCACTATACGTTGGGCTAGCAGGACTTTGTGTTCTAATAGCCTTATTAAAAACTATGAAAGACGAGCCATACAATGGCAGAAGATAAATGTACATGTGCGCCAGTGCATGTATGCAAACTACTAAGGAGGTAAAGAAATGAAACCATGTCCAATATGTGGTATACCGTTTCATTATATTATGGTTCCTGCTTGTCAGGAATGTTGTAGAAAGGAAAGAGAATGAAACCAAGGAAGGTTGAGCAATCTCGCTTAACTTTGTTAGGAGTCGAAGTTGATAAGAAAGAGTTGAACAAGAAATTGTTTAGCAATTTTGCTTATGATGCGACACTCGACAAAGTGAGTAAAGAAGAAATAACTAAAGAAGACATAGCAAGTGAGTTGATGAAAGATGAATCTTTTCTAGACGAACTGCTTACTGAATTCTCTAGTTAGTAAACAAGGCTTTGGGAAGTGCCTTCAAACTTCCCATTACTCAAGGGAGGAATTACATGAGTAATGTTAAACGTACCTTTACTTGCAGGTGGAATATAAAAGGATTCCCATGCAATCGTAGAGTATCAGAAGCCGACAGTATCTTATTCGAAGAAGAGATATTTCCACGTTTGTTTAATGCTCAGGTGTGTGATGTACACATTAATGAGTTTGACAGAAGAGTGGGTGAACTTCGTAGGATTAAAAATCTTATGAAATTTACAAGACACACAAGCAAGTTAGTAAAGCACATAGCATAGGAGGAATAAACATGATGCCATTACTTAACCAAGGCGGCGACGGAGGTAGCAACACTATCACATTGACAGCAGTCAGTGATGATGATGGAGATAACTTTGTTGAGATAGTAGAAAGAAGCTTTGGACCAGAGGACTTCTGGCCAGCGCTTGACTCTCTATTCGGCGAGGATATTGAATACATCTAGTAGCTCGGAGCTCATCACTATGTGGTGGGCTCTAGGGTGTTAGGAAAGTCCTATCAACCATAAGAAAGGAGTAGAAGTGGGAAACCAGAATCTACTTATCGAACAGAATCAATTAGCAATTGATTTAGCTAAAGCAGAACTGAGAGAAGAAATATCTCAGAAAGATATCACTACCAAAGAAGAGGTTAGTGAATTAGTAACAGAAACAGCTGATAGATACTATATCAGCTTTGAAGAAGTCGTAAACGAATTAGCAGACTTTGCTAATGAATTTATGGATACAACAGAGGAGGGGTAATGAATAAGCCTACTTGTAACTGGTGTGAAGTAGAAATCTCACCAATAGTATTGGGACACTATCCAAACGGTACAGAGTTTATTAGTACGTTCTGTACTACATTTTGCGAAATGGAAAGCATGACAAACGGACTGTTTCGTAAGAGGAGCTTACTTAAAGATTTATTCACAAAAAGTGACTGTGATGAATTCTTTAAATTTAAGAGACTTGGATTCATACCTGCTAAAGGAAGCAGAGCTGAGTCCGTTCATATAGGTGTAGAACCTATGGCTCTATGGGATGATAACTCAAGTTGGAATATATTTGAGCAAGAATTTGTTCCTATAACATAAAATATAAAATTGTTAGTAACCTTTTGTACAGCTTATAAGTCTAAGTTGTACAAAGGCGAAAGCAACAGACATCTGTATATCAGTAATGAGTACAGAAGAGGAGGAAGGTAAATGAGACAAAAACTCATTTTTCATGAGGACTTAGAGTCCTTAAAGAATAGAATCCCTAACTTCACCGAGCGAATACCAAATAGACTCGATGATGGTACGAGATTCAATACAAATCTAACAGACTCGTTAGAGATTATAGAAATACCAATAGGTCAAATTGTTTGGCTCTTCAGTAGGTATAGAGGTTGGGATGATGCAACAAGACAAGTTACACAAGATATCCGAGCCAATATACAACAGTGGAGTGACCATAGATACATGTACGAGAATCATGTATGGAACATTGACGATGATGACCTTTACGAAGTGATAAGCGTTGTTTCACGTAAGTTAAAGTTAGACAACATATCATGGGGTAATCAATCAGACTACAGGGACTTAAATATGAACAAACATAGTTTGTTTATTATGGTTCTTGCAGATGATGAGTCATGGGCACAAACTCAGGACAACTGGTTTGTATTACTAAATGGTATTCCAAAATTGTTGTGCAGAGATAGGTTCCATAGACACTCAACAATGTGGTCTTTTTCTAGACCTGATGGTCACTTCTACCTTACAAGCTACAGTGGACGAAGTGCACTATCTGAGGATAGGAACTATACAAGATGCTACAACTGTAGTTTGTATGACAAACCTAGGTCAAGAATGGTACCTGTCAAGGATATGAGACCAAGACAGAACTATAAGAACTGGAGTCGTGCAAAGAACCTTTGTGACGCATGTGTCAATCACTTAGCGGTACAAGATATAGCACACTTTGAAGTACCTATAGATGAAACCAACGCATCTAAGTTTGATTACTTAATAGTCAGACCAGGTGTACAAGAATCTGTAGATAGTCAGCGTGTAATGCAAGAAGATAAAACTTCTTGGGGTAGTAATAATGTAGGTAGGTTCATGAGAAGAAACATGGACTTAGTTATATACCTAATAGATGGAGAAACTCTAACTCTAGGTGAATCAATCAACTTCGAGTATCCATTCGAAGTACATTCACATAGTTGGAATTACAGACCATCGTTTTACTACACACACAATGCTGGTCACCCTGGTTCTGAGCTTCAGTCAGTCAGCACAACTGCTGATGCTGGTATGAATTTCCAAACGAGATGCGGACCGTTCTTGGGTATGGAATTAGAAGTAACTATCAGAGAAGATAGAGCAGACCAAAGTAACATACAAAGTGTGATGGAGAAAGCAGTAAGACTGTTTCATCCAATGGATTATCCAAACAACTATAGACAACAAGGACCACACCAACTCTTATTTAGGAAAGATGACGGTAGCCTTGATAGTTATAAAGGTACTGAGTATGTTTCAATGCCATTGTCTTTAGATTATTGGAATAACGAAGTCCCAGATGTATTCTGGAATTATCTTAAGGATAACTTTCGAGCACTGAATGATGACAGATGTGGTATCCATATACACGTACCATGGGAATCATTGATAGTTGTTGAACGATGGATATTCCTTGAGTTGCTTGACACAATGGTTAACCACCCACTTTACAAGCCTCTATTCCAAACTATAACCCAAAGACCATCTGTGAGTTATGCAAGATGGGATAGGATAACTTATGAAGATAGAGTGGCAGACGATGAGGGTAGCTTGTGGAAAGCAAAGCATGCTGTATTTAATGTAGGTCTTAATGAGAAACAAACAAGTCCAGCATATAACGCTAAGTACATGGGACTCAATACACTCCATGACGAGACTATGGAGTTGAGATACTTCCAAGGTAACACAGGACGCAATGGTATCTTAGGCAAAGCACAATTCGTAGGTGCTATGTGGGATATAGCCAAAGCGTATGGACATCCATTTAAAGATTGGGATTATGAAAATGATAAACCACCCTTTGCATTAGTTGATATCATTAACGAGATTCAATGTAATGCTGGGGACATCTTACTTGGGTGGATTACAGTAGCAAGCACAACAGATGAGTTTGCTAGAAAACATAGTCATAAAAGATATGACCAACTTCGTAACTTAATTGCTGCTGCAATAGAGCGCGAAACATATAACTATGACTTTACAAAGAGTACAAAAGCCTGGTATGACTTGAATGGCATAGCACGCACTTATGTACAAGAAACAACAAACGACAAACAAGAAAGGACAGGATAATAATATGTGTGTAATAGCAAGTATTCCTGCAGGAAAAACAATAGACGACAAGACGTTCGAACAAATGTGGAGTAGAAACCCAGACGGTGGCGGTATCGCTTACATTACAGACTCAGACAAGATTGAGGTATTCAAATCTATGGATGAGAAAGAACTGTTAGCACAATACAAAGTGATAAGTAAAAAGCATGGTAATCATGACATGCTTATCCACATGCGTATTGCGACTCACGGTTCTGTATGTATGGATAACAATCATCCATTTTGGATTGACCCACATACAGTGTTCGCACACAACGGTATATTGCCTAACCACTTTCATCCATCTGCTAAGTCAGACTTGTCTGACACAAGATACTTTAACCAAGTATATTTGCAGTATGTGAAGCCAGTGGCGTTCGATGACGAAGGATTCCGTGAGCAATTGGGTGAGATTATTGGCTTCAACAAGCTGGTAATACTATCAACCAATGCTAAGTTACGTAAAGAATCTTACATAATCAACGAACGACAAGGCAGTTGGGAAAATGGTGTATGGTATTCAAACACACATCACCTACCAACGCAGAGTTTTGTATTCGGTGGTGGCAAAACAAACTACAAGACAACTAAAAGAAAGACCAAGTCTTCATCACGATATCAGTTAGACCTAACAAGTAGTACTGATAAAGGGTACATGGTCAATCCAGAACTGTATACTGACCCGACCTTTGTTGAGTCAGTCAATGCAATGCTAGATTACACTGGGTTCAAGGATGTAGAAGACATGCTTATTGAATATGAGATGGAAGTCAATCCAGTAACAGGTGACTTTGTTTGCTTAGCTTGTGGTGAGGCAGTAAGTACAGACACAAAAAGAGCGTGTCTAAGTGACTGTTGGGCTACAGAAATGTTAGGACTTGGTTCAGAGTATGACGACCAAGAATGGCAAATGGATTCATGCGATGTAAGAATCGATGTAGATAAAATAGCTAGGGACTCTAAGTAGTCTCTAGCGGAAAGGATATAAATATGGCAGTTCCAAAATGGAATTTAGAATTAGTAAAACGTGATATAGAAGGAATAAAGTTATTAGCAGATGGCACAATAAATGTTGAAGTACGTGACGAGGGTACAGCTACCTACGTTAGACATGGTCATCTCGATATAACTTTAAGTGATATATTTCCAGACATAGAATCGGATACGGATGACAACCCTCAAAACTACACTGATATGCAGGATGCAATACTCCAGTACATATATGACGAAGGTATTGTATACGACTATGAACTTACTGAAGAAGACTTTCACGACCACGATAGTGAGGACATAACCATGAACGAAATTAATCTATACAACAGTCAGGGTGCAAGTGTTACACCTGAAGAAGTAGACAACATGCTCGAGGGAGCATAGAAAGGAGCCCAATGGGTTACTTAATAAACTTGTTCAAAGCAGAACAAAAAATAAACAATATCAAAAGTCAAGGGTACGATGATACCTTTGACTCAGTCATAGACGAATCGTTTATGAATAGAGATAGAAAGGACAATGAATAATGCCTATGAGTAGATATCTAGTACAGGAAGAATACCGTGAAGACGTTAGAGGTGTTCGTGTAGTACTTGTAGAAGCAGAAAGTAAAGAAGCCGTTATTGAAGATGGTGAATACGAAGTGCTTGATATAGTAGAAGAACTTGATTCATCAGCTGATTGTTATTCGACTAGTTTAGTTGATGACGTTCAGTTCTTACAATCTGGATGGACAGAACTTATAAAGGAGGATAAATAATGCCTAAGTTATTTTACGCAAGTATATCAAAAGATATAACTGTTTATGCTGATGATGAACAAAACGCATTATACGAAATAAGAAAGATGTATCAAAACTTTGGAGAAAATCTTGAAGTTGAGATATTTGATGAGGAGGAATAATGGCAGTACCAGATTGGAACAAGCCTAATTTTGTGATAGACGAAAGAGAAATAGCAGTCGACGAAGATGGTCATACCTTTAGACAGATAGATGAAGGTAACTTACCTTTTGAAACTGGCACTACTGTGAGGGTAACTGAAAGAGTTAGTGGTATCGCAATGTACAGTGAGACCAGGTCTTTGGATTTACCTATATCAGAGATAATCGAGCATGCTAATTATATAGAGTACGAGATTAGAAATAGATATGACCTTGAAAGTCTTGCAGAAGATATGGCAAGAGAGATGGAATTCGACGACTATAACGACGATATTGAATACGACGACCACGATGCTAATGATTTTGAAATTGAATCAGCAGTAACTATATAAAGAAAGGACGATATGTTATTAGAAAATAGACTAAGTGAAGATAGAAAAGCACAAATACAAAGACAACTAACCTATAACAGTGATACTTCAATTCACGGTTATAGTTACAGACCAGACTACTTCTTTGTTGGTGGAGAACAGATGCTAGAAAGCTGGACCTCTCCGACAAAAGTAAACAGTAAGTTCATAGATACACAAGGAGTACCTATGGGTTTCGAGTTAGAACTTGAGAAGAGGCACGATTGTTATGATGTTGATGAGAGAGTAGAAGAATTTCTCTACGAGCAAAATAAAACAATGGGCTCTAAGTATTACGTCCATAGATTGAATACCTATGCAAACGACGTAACAGCGAAGATAAACAATCTAGTACCACACTTGCTATATGCAAAGACTGATAGTTCTCTTGATAATGGTGTGGAGTTTGTTACTCAGCCAATGACATTGGAAGTACACAAAGGTGTTGGTTATGTATTTGACAAGTACAATGATGCTTTAGCTGGGTATCAAAGAAGCACTACAGGTATGCACATACACATACCAAAAGGTGCATTCACAAATGCTCAGCTATATCTATGGATGTTCTTCATGGACATGTTAGGTACAGCAAGTGTCAGACATCAGAAGTTCGGAAACGTGCTTACACTTATTGGACAACGTGAGTTCAACAGTTGGGCAAGATTCGAAAAACCATCATATGGTACAGGAGCTAAACATCAGTTAGCACAGGTAGCAATTGATAGAGTGGACCATGGTGGTACTAGATACAAGTATGTCAACTATCAGAACAGACCTACTCTAGAGTTAAGGTTCTTCAAGGCCAACATGCTTGAGCATAGAATACTTAAGAACCTAGAGTTTGCTGACTCTACGTTTGAGTTTGTAAAGTATATAACAAGCAATGATTACGATGCTTCTGATATGCTGCACTTAGCAACATCACTAAGTGATTACTTTGGGTTCCTTGTTTCAAAAGGTGACAGGTATTCAAATCTTAAGAGTTATCTTGACAGATACAGAGATAGAATAAATATTCAAGGTCCAGTACTTGACGAAGAAGATACTGATGCTTTGGAAAATATTCTAACCGACGAATTGATAAGCGTAGTGGAAGGGGTTTAATGCAAGAACTAGTACTTAGTTATATAACTGTAGTACTTCTTACGCTACTACTACCTTTTGCATTCATCATATTTATGGGTGTATTGCTTTTCTGGGAAGTAGAACGTAAAGCTAAGTAGATTAAACTATATAGGCGGTGTATGAAAGTGCACCGCTTGTTATAGCTTAAGCTAATAATGTAAGGCATAAGTAGGCAGACCAGCTTACATAACTAGACAAGGATTTCGTGGCGACAAAACGTAAGGCATAAGTAGGCAAAAAAGGTTGAAAACGTTGAGGTTTCCTTAGTTCATTTCTATATAAAGATTTGGTAAATGAGTTATGATGCCCATCTGGTCAGGCATCTGCTAAAACTTACACACAAGCCAGTTTTTATAGGGTTTAGGTATTTTGCACTCTTCCATCCTGGCTGGCTTAACAATTACACATTCATCAATAAACACAATATGTTGTGGTGTCTTCTCCCTTCTCTCAATCACTACACATTAAATAGTCTTATTAATTAAATAAGTGTGTAACCTTTTTGCTCACCCTGCTGTCTAAGTATTGCAAGCAACAGAAAGTGTAAAAATGTATAAATTGTTTAGAGTATCTGGTTACTATACGCCCGAAGGGGAAGATTACCCATTTGAAGATTACCTAATCTTTGAAGGCGATGATACTGACGACTTACCTAAAGGTTATGAAGATGATGACATATTCTACTATGGGATTAATCCAAGTAATGTAGACAAAGAATATGACGGATTTGTAATTACAGAAAGTGTAGAGGTAAAATAATGTTAGTAATACTATTAATATGCATAGCAATTGTTTTTGCTAGCGCGGAAGATTTGTGGAGTGATATAAAACAAGATAGAGAGGATACTTGGTTAT